>Ga0190367_1000122_pt1 | contig 60657 bp, 56 predicted proteins | sample 4872181011_MG_FD_171838 | JGI IMG/M metagenome (GOLD analysis project Ga0190367, IMG submission 171838) | Hydrothermal vent microbial mat bacterial communities from Southern Trench, Guaymas Basin, Mexico - 4872-18-10-11_MG | ecosystem: Environmental > Aquatic > Marine > Hydrothermal vents >... | reverse complement strand
TACTAATATAAACTACTCACATACTTACTTTGGATGCCATCAGGCTTTGCCGATGACGGTGTAATCCCGTAACCCGTACCCTGTGGTGTGCGGGGATGTAGCTCCCAATGAACCACCGATGGAGATGAGGTGGCTGAGGGAAAAGCCCGTGCAAGTTCCTATAACTTAAATACCAGATAATGCACGGGCACCACCTAGCAAACTCTCAACAATTAATACTACAAAGATTAGCACCCTGTATAAAACAACTCTTTTTATCATGTGTACGAAAATATAATCCTATATTGTAGACTGACCTCCTCCCGCTCTAAAGGGCGAGGGTTCCCCATAGGGGAACCACCATATCTGTCTCACGACAGCATCATATGCTTCGGTTTTTGTCATCGGACAAGGTCAGAGCAACCCTCTGAAAAAAATAAGAGAGGGGAAATAAAAATGTTTAGGGAGAAGTTTGCAATTCTCTTCAACATAATCTAAACACTCCCCTAATCCCTCTCCCCCTGAAGGGCAGAGCTCCCTTGCATTTTGTGATATACAAGCTCAGTAAATCCTATCAGAGATAGTTTTATTTGCTGTAATACTTCTGTTTCTTTAAACTCAGTTTTAAAAAATGCGCCGGCCGGGATTTGAACCCGGGGCAGGGGCTCGGCAAGCCCCTGTGTTAACCAGGCTACACCACCGGCGCTTATTCCCCCTAGAATTTTTATGTTTATAACACTTGCGGATGTGTGATTATCCCCCGAACGTTTACATTGCTTTTGGATACAATTTCCTCAATTTTCAGGACGAATTTCCTGAGCTTTGAATAATCCGTCAGGATTTCATAGCTCTTTGGATATCTTTCCATAAGCCACAACCTGAATTCTCCGCTTGCCTTAAGATTTAAAACCTCTATAACGTAGTAATCCACGAAATCCTTTGTCTCATTAAAGATTAATTCGAGATCTGTCAGTTCTGGTATTACCGGTGCTATAAATCCGTAATTTCTCAAGCAATTTTCCTTAAGCTCCTTTAATGCGTTGAATCTCCTTTCCATATCCGTTGCTCTGGGTTCTATCTCCCTTCTTATTTTCCTTTCAAACGAATTTATCGTTAGACCGACCTCAACATTTCTAAAAAGTTTGAGAACGTCTATGTCCCTTAATACTAGATCTGATTTCGTGAGGATTTTCAGACTTATGAGCTTGTTCATGTTTTCAAGAATTCTCCTTGTAATACTCAGTTTCTCTTCGATAGGCTGATAAGCATCGCTTACACTCGACATGTAAACGGTACCCCTTACAAACCTTCCTCTCACGAGTTCTGGTATGTTTTCCCTGACAACAACCCATTCTCCCCATTTTCCGTATTCGTACCCTCTGCAAATGAACTTCGCATAGCAGTACTTGCATGCATGCAAACATCCGATGTACTGGTTCAGAACAAATCTTGCATCCGGTATTCTCGTCCTTCCAAAGGCATTCTTGGCTCTTACCCTTACAACCTTTATCGGTCTCGCTTCAAATCCAAACAATCCTTAAACACCTTCCTATTCTTTTTGAATTCCCAACTGCCTTTAAAACGAAATCCCTAGCCATTTTGCATGAATCGAATAAACTGAAACCCATGGCAAGAAAACATGTAAGGGCAGAACTGTAAACGCAACCGGTTCCGTGCACATCGATATCTAGCAACTCGGATTTTAATTCGTAAAGAGTTTGACCATCGTATATGACATCTATGCCATTCAAACTCCCGCCGGTTATGACAACTGAGCAGTTAAACATCTCCGCTAATTTCTTGGCACAGATTTTTGCGTCTTCAACGCTTTTAATCCTTAAATTTGACAACTTCTCCGCTTCGTAAACATTTGGTGTCATTACATCACAGACTTCTGCCAGCACCTCATATACTTCCGTGTTAAGGAAATCGAATCCCGAGCTCGATTTCAAAATCGGATCAAGAACTTTAGGAACACTTAAATCCTTTATGAAACCCGATATTTCCTCCGCATTTTTATACGAGCATATCAAACCTATTTTTATTCCGGCAATATTGAGATCTTCCAAAACAGATTTCAGCTGGTTTGCAACTACGTCTGAGTCAAGTTCGTGCAAATCGTAAATCCTGCAGGTGTTCTGATAGGTTATAGTTGTTATAACAGTTGAAGGATGAAATCCCAGCGATCTCACAGTAAGTATGTCTGCATGAATCCCCGCCCCTCCGCTCGGATCGAGTCCGGCTATTATGAGTATTGACTTCATAGGACTTCCATAAATTCCTCAACGCTCATGACTCTCTGCTCTCCTGTTCTCAAATCCTTAACGGATATCTTTCCCTTATCTAACTCCCTTTTTCCTATTATAACAGCGAAATCCGCATCTATATCGTTTGCGTAGCTCAACTGCCTCTTAACACTCCTCTCCATGACATCGACTATTGCCGTCACCTTATCCCTAAGAATTTCCGCTATCTTAAAGGCCTCCTTTTCCAGACCTTTAACCGCTACAACCACAACCTTTTTCCTCCTATCCAGATCAACTTTGCATACCTCGGCAATTCTGTCAAATCCCAATGCAAATCCAGTTGCCGGAACATCGCTACCTCCAAAGAGATGGGCAAGCCTGTAGCTTCCACCACCGCATATCTGATTCTGAGCTCCAAGTCCGCTTTTTGCATAGGCCTCAAAAACTATACCTGTATAGTAATCCAGACCCCTTGCAATTCCCAGATTTAGCTTGTAATCTATACCCAATTCATCGAGAATACAGCATAGTCTCTCCATATTTGAGAAATCGAAGTTTACAAGTTCTTTCGCCTCCTCTATAACATCCCTACCACCAACCATCTCTATCAAGGAGAAAACTGTTTCCCTCATATCGGGATCTGCTCCTATTTCATCCAGAAAAACCTCTAGACCATCTACATCCTTTTTGTCTATCAGCCTCATAATCTTACTTGATATCCTTTCGTCGAGATCCCTAAGAACAGTTCTCAGAACGCCGACATGTCCTATGTGGAGCTCGAAATCTACCTTTAACTCGCTCATAATCCTGTGGGCAAGGGATATAACTTCGGCATCAGCTAGGTATGAATCGGAACCTATGAGCTCAACTCCGAACTGCCAGAATTCCCTATACCTTCCTTTCTGAGGTCTCTCGTATCTGAAGCAGTTCAGAAAGTAATAAAATCTTATCGGTTTCGGATATCCAGAGCATTCGTTAACGAACAGTCTCATCACGGGTGCAGTCAGCTCTGGTCTCAGAACCAAATCCCTGCCGCTCTTATCCTTAAACGTGTACATCTCCCTGATTATATCCTCACCAGATTTGATCGTAAATAATTCAAGGTGTTCGAATGTGGGCGTCATTATCTCTCTGTATCCATAATTTTCAGCAATCCTTCTCATAATGAGTTCTATCCTTCTCCTTTTTTCCATTTCATCTGGAAGGAAATCCCTTGTTCCCCTCGGCCTCTCTATTTTCACAGTAAAAAATACGTGTTTAGTATTTTAAAGTTTTGAACATTAGCTAGAAGTAATTCAAGACCGTTTAAAAAGCGAAGCTCGTGTAATTTACAAAGCATCGCAAAGAAGGTCTCTTTCTTTAAAGCAGTTCAAAAGTCTGGCATTTAAATCTGAAATAAAGGACGGAATACTTCAAAATCAAATTCTAAATACTATTTAAGGTTCGTCTGGATGTTATCATCCTCATAAATCAGATGATAACGTCCTTCATCCTTGGGTCTCATCGGATTCAGAGCCACATCTCCTCGACCTCGTTCAGGGCAAACCCTCACACCCCACATCTCAGTATATTTAACCATTTATTGACGAGATTTCTAACTGCTACCGAGTCTCTATCCATCGTGAAACCGCAGTTCTTGCAGATGAGTTTTTCTACTTTCAAATTTAGCCAAACTCATGCATTTAGGACAATTTCTCGATGAATTTTTTGGATTTACGTAAACTACTGCTAATTCTTCTTTCTTAGCTTGCCACTCTATCCAAGATTGAAGCTTTCTGTAAGCAAAGAATGTGAATCTTTCTCTCCACGACTTTCTCATTTTTGCCTGCTTATCTCTCAATCCATTCAAATCTTCTAAAACAATCGTATCGTATCCTCTTTCTCTCGCAAATACTACGATCCTTCTTGAGACTTTCTTGACGAAATCGTTTGTAATGCCCTTAATCCTTCTCCACTATCTCGATATTGCTTTTCTGATCCCCTTAACATGTAACCATTGTTTGTTATACTTCTTTTGAGTTTTCTCGATGTGATTTTTCAAGTGCATAGTTCTCTGTAAAGGAACCTTACTTCAGTTTTATCGTTACCCATGACAACTTCATTAAAATTCATATCAACAGCTACAGCTTTTTCGCTCGGTTCTGCTACTTCAAAAACTTTCTTTAAAGTTACGTAGAGTTTAATCACCGTTCCATGTATTTTCATTATCAAATCTCCGAATTTCCAGTCCTTGTATTTGTCGAGCCATTTTCTGTTGAATCCTACTTCAAATTCTCCGAGTCCCTGTAGCCTCAAATAACACTTTTTACCTTCAAACTTAATGGTATAGCTCTGGTAATCACATCTCGCTCTGTAGCTTTTAATTACACATTTGTTTTCATTGTTATCGTTATTTATTACCGATTTTGCAATCATGGACGCTTCTCTTTCGCACTCTATTGCAAATTTCGGCGGTAGGTTAAATCTACGCTTCAAAGTTTCGTAGAATTCGTGTATCTTTTTTATATCTTGCTCCCACTTTATTCTCTTCGTCCTCTTTACGTATCTCCACCTTCCGTATTTGCTCGGATTCGCTAAAATCTCTTGAACCAAAAACCTTAGAGCGTTCGTGTAATTTCTGATTATCTGAACTAAGGGATCTGCCCTAACGGTCATTTCAACAGTTCCCGTTAGGGTTACTTCATCGCCCATCGTGTGACAGTTGGTATATAAATTTATTTTTTTACCTTCGTATTTTGTTTCTTTCAGTGTACTCCATTTATTGTTAATATTCAATAACGACTTTATCAAAAATGCAAACTACATGATTATCAAATTTCAGATTTACCGTTTAATGCTGGAAGACTTCAACTGTGTTAATTTCTCAATTTAAAATCGTGATGAGGACGTTAAAGATTTAATTAGATGAGATTTCAGACACTTTATGTACTATATAACGGACGTTGAAGGGGTGAGATGCTACGGGATAAAGGAGGGAAGAAATGGACTCGGTTTGGTTTCATGCAGCGGGTATGTAGCTGGTGTTTTTACAAAAAACAGATTCAAATCCGCTTCGGTTAAAGTAACCAGAAGGAATGTAAGAAAGGGGAGAATTGATGGAATAGTCGTGAACAGCGGAAGCGCAAATGCATTTACGGGTGATGAAGGAATTAGAAATGCTATAGAAATGACTGAGATGCTTGCAGAAAGATTGGGTACGGACAGAGAAAGAATAGCGATTGCCTCTACTGGTATAATAGGTGTTCAGGTTGATATGGAATGGATTAGGGGTAAATTCGATGTTGTCTTCAAAAACATGGGAAGTGATGAGGAGCATGCCATCGCATTTGCCAGATCGATAATTACAACCGATAGATTTCTCAAGTTCTCCTCTTTAAACGTAAACAACTGCTTGATAGCAGGTGTCTGCAAGGGTGCGGGCATGATCGCACCAAATATGTCGACGATGCTGGCCTTCATATTTACGGATGCTAGTTTTAAGCCAAAAGATCTTAGAGAAATGCTGAGGAGGGCTGTAGATTTATCATTTAACACAATAACAGTGGATGGTGACTGCTCAACAAACGATACTGTTCTTCTGATATCGACCGACAAAAAAGAAGTCGATAAAGACAAATTTTTCAACGGATTAAAGCATGTGTGTCTGGATTTGGCGAAAAAGATAGTGAAGGATGGAGAAGGTTCAACAAAGGTTTTAAAAGTCGAAGTAATAAATGCAAGGAATAAGAGAGATGCTTTTAAAGCTTCAAAAACCATTGCATCTTCTTTACTCGTTAAAACTGCTCTGTTCGGTAATGATCCAAACTGGGGAAGGATAATAGCCTCATTGGGCTATTCCGGCGTAGACTCGAATGAAAGGCTGGACATAAATCTGAGGGGGTACAGATGCGATGAGTTCGTAGCGGAGGTGAAACTGGTCGAAAACGGAAGAGGATTGGGAAATGAAGATGTTGCCAGGAAGATAATTGAAAGCTGCGATGAAATCCATTACGTAATAGATTTAAAGGTCGGAACCGGGAGAGGTTACGCGTTTGGGTGCGATTTGAGCTACGATTACGTGAAGATAAATTCCGAGTACACGACGTGAATACCGTTCGTAGAAATAAATCTTTTAAGTATGGCATAAAACTAAGCCTATGAAGGTCGAGCTTCTTAGATACACACCGGATGGGATTAAACTGATAGCAGAGAGCTGCAGGATTAGCGGTATTCCACCGCATATTAGCGATGAGGACGTTATAAGGATGGTTGTCGAGAACGATTACGGCAGCGTTCTGGAACACATATATTTCACATTTGACATATCCGAGATAAGCATAGCCCTGAGCAGGGAACTTCTGGAGCACAGAATTGCAAGCCATACTGCCAGAAGTACTAGATTCAACCTAGAAAAAGATTTCGGTTACGTGATTCCATCCATAATCAGAGATGATGAAGAGATAACGGAGATGTTTAAGGAGGCGATGGAGTTCGCCAGGAAGAGCTATATAAAGATATATGAAAGGATGATACAAAAGGGATACAGCAAATCCGAGGCAAGGGAGGTGGCTAGATACGTCTTACCTATGGCCGCGCATACACATTACGTTTGGACGATTAACGCAAGAAGTCTGATAAACTTCTTGGGATTAAGACTTTGCAAGAGGGCTTCTCCTGAGATAAGAGAGCTTGCAAAGAAAATATACGACATAGTGGTCAAGATTTATCCGGAGATATTCAAGAACATAGGTTGTAGGGGATATAATCTTGGATTGTGCCCAGAAAACGAGGCAAGACCAAAGGACTGTCCGTATGCTGATAAAATCCCTCTTAAAAAGGATGTGAAGGCTTCCTGGAAAAAAATAAATTGATATATAATAATCGACTATAGTCGAGGTAAACTTTATATACAAGCAGTTCTTCATGATAAAACGTTATAAATCTGGTAAGGGAGGTAGGGATCTATGGGTGCAGAAGAAGGGCAGGCAGAAGTCTATAGGGAATTCAAGGAATACATAATACCCCCAAGCTGGAAAGACAAGGTATGGGACATAGAGGATTTTAAGAAATTCCACGAGAGCACAGTAAAGGATAAAGAGGCTATTGAGAAATGGTGGGGGGAATGGGCGAACAAGTTACCCTGGTTTAAAAAGTGGGAGAAGGTACTTGATGATAGCAATCCACCGTTTTACAGATGGTTTGTCGGTGCGCAGACAAATCTCAGTTATCTCTGCCTAGATTGGCAGATAGAACAGGGAAGGAAGAACAAGTTGGCGATAATATGGGAAGGAGAACCAGTTGATGAGAAGGGAAATCCGACGGAGGTTAGAAAGCTTACATACTACGATCTCTATCGAGAGGTGAACAGAGTAGCATATGCCTTAAAGAATAAGTTAGGTGTAAAGAAGCAGGAGATCCTGACGTTTTACCTTCCAATGATCCCCGAACTACCGATATACATGCTTGCAGTTCAGAGAATTGGTGCATCTCATAGCGTTGTCTACAGCGGATTCAGCGCGCTGGCACTGGCAGATAGAGCGCAGGATGCTGGTTCGAGGATAATAGTAACGGCTGACGGGCTTTACAGGAGGGGCAGGATTATAAAGCTGAAGGAGGTCGTAGATGAGGCGATAAAGATATTGGAGGAGAGAGGGCATAAGATAGAAAAGGTAATAGTTGTTAGAAGGACACAGAGGGAAGATGTACCATGGAATCCTGAAAGAGATGTGTGGCATCATGAATTCATATCAGATGTCTCCCCAAACGTGAGGATTGAACCCGAGAGAATGGGAGCTACCGATACGTCCTATATACTTTACACTTCGGGAACTACAGGAAAACCAAAGGGGGCTCAGCACAGTATTGCTGGCTACGCCGTTGGTCTTTATGCGACTATGAAGATGATATTTGACGTCAGGGATGACGACGTTTACTGGTGCACAGCCGACATAGGCTGGGTTACCGGTCATTCTTACATAGTTTACGGTCCACTGATGACGGGAACTGTCACTATAATGTACGAGGGAGCACCAGATTACCCGGCACCTGACAGATGGTGGAGCATAATTGAAAGATACGGAGTAACGGTATTCTACACGACTCCAACAGCTATTAGAATGCTTATGAAATTCCCCGTGGATTATATAAAGAAGCATGATTTGTCAACGCTGAGAATAGTTCACACGGTCGGAGAGCCAATTAATCCCGAGGCGTTTAAGTGGTACTACAAGAACATATGCAATGAGGATTGCGTCGCGTCAAGCACATGGTGGATGACTGAGACGGGGCACATACTCACAGGACATTTCCCCGGTCTGGGAAAGATATTCCCGTTAAAGCCAGGAACAAACGGTTATCCATTGCCGGGTGTAAAAATGGATGTTGTTGACGAGGAAGGAAAATCATGTCCTGTTGGAGTTAGAGGTTATCTCGTACTGACAACTCCCTGGCCGGGCATGTTCATGACACTCTACAAGGATCCAAACAGATATCTCGAGGTTTACTGGTCGAAGTTTAAGGAGAACATGTACTACTACACGGGAGACTATGCCGTAAAGGATCAGGACGGATACATATGGGTTCTTGGAAGAGCTGACGATGTACTCAAGGTCGCGGGTCACAGAATTGGTACAGCAGAGGTCGAATCTGCTATGGTTTCACATCCGGCTGTAGCTGAAGCGGCATGCATCGGAAAGCCAGATCCTATAAAGGGTGAAATTCCGTTCATATTCACCGTGCTAAAAGAGGGATACAAGGGAGATCAGGAATTGGCCAAAGAGCTAAAGATGCATCTGAGAAAGACAGTCGGTCCTGTAGTTGCATCAGATGCAAGGATATTATTCGTCAACATGGTTCCGAAGACCAGAAGCGGTAAGATAATGAGGAGACTTCTGAAAGCAGTCCTTACGGGAGCTGCTTTGGGAGATGTGACAACACTTGAAGACGAAAAAGCGGTTGAAGAAGCAAAGAAAGCATACGAGGAACTTAGAAGGGCTATAGAGGAACAGGGCTGATGGTTTTAATTTGAAGAGCAGATCGAATGAGTTTGGATGATGCCTTATTTTTATAAAAATAAAAAATAAAAATTTAAAAATATTAAATATGTATGTTGGAGGTGTCTGAATGGAGACTGTAACAGAGGTTAAAGAGGCTGAAATTCCACCAAAGGAGCTAACAAGGACAATAGCAATAGGATGGAGTGGTGCACTTCTAGAGTGGATAGACTTCTACACTTATGCAATACTGGCTCCAATCGTTGCAGCTGTCTTCTTCCCATCCAAGGATCCCATAGCATCTCTACTGGCAAGCTTCGGTGCATTAGCGCTGGGATTCCTGTTCAGACCATTAGGAGCACTGCTATTTGGAAGAATAGGTGACATATACGGAAGGAAGGTTGCTTTCGTACTTGCAGCGGTATCTATGCTCGCAGGAACACTAGGAATAGGTCTGCTACCGACATATGCACAGATAGGTCTAGCTGCATCAGTCCTCGTATTCGTTCTCAGGATAATACAAGGTCTTGCTCTGGGTGGAGGTTACGGTGCCGTCATAGTTTATCTGGGAGAATCCGTACCAGAAAGGCGCAGAGGTCTATTTACAGGAATTCTGTTCACGACTCCGGCAATTGGAATGGGTATTGCCGCAAGCATGGAAAGCATAGTCGAATCTGTATTCGGTGTAGAGGCTCTTGAAACATGGGCATGGAGAATTCCCTTCATAGTTGCCGGTTCCGTCATCGCCCTGATAGCCCTCATAATGCATCTGTTCTACAAGGAAACTCCAGTTTTCAGTGCTCTCAGAACGATTAGAAAGGTTTCTTCTGCACCGATCAGAGAGCTGTTCTCCCAGAGACAGTATCTATACCTTGTACTGCTTGCCTGGATTGGAGTCATCGGTGCTCACGGACCAGTCTGGTACACCAACCAGCTGATAACAAAGTACTACATGCAATGGCATGGAATAAGCCCCGGAACGGCTTCAGGAATACTGTTCATATGTACGATGGCGGCAGTTTGGGCATATATACTGTTCGGACACATCTCGGATAAGATAGGAAGAAGAAAAATACTTCTGTTCGGAATATACGGAAATGCCCTTGCATTCATACCTATATTCTGGATAATGAGAGATGCCGCACTTACCGGAAACATAGCCATACTGTATGCACTTACATACCTCTGTACGTTCATGAACGGTATAGGATACAGCGGAGCTCAATCGGCATTTCTACTCGAACTCTTCCCGTCAAGAATCAGACTCACTGCAACAGCCTTTACATACAACCTTGGTTACGGAATAACAGGAGGACTGACACCGTTCATGATCACTGCGATATACTCCATCGTCAGGGATTGGTACATAGCTGTTATTCTCTGGTCTACGCTTGTTCCGATGATCATGGGATCATTCTTCCTGATAAAGGGCAGAGAAACTCTAGGAACAAGGATTTGGGCTGAATTCACAGCTAGTAAATTTGCAAAGGAAACACTGGTTGTAAAATCAAGCGAAAAAATAGTGGATGTCATAAAGAAGATGGTTGAAAAGGATGTAAGAGGTGTTGTTGTCGATTACGGGACTGGAGTGGGAGTCGCCTACAGACATCTGCTAAGAGGTGTCGAAAAGGGCTTTGATATGCCAGTGGGTGAAGTTGCGGTTAAAGTTCCATGCATAGAATCCAACGAACCCCTTCCGAACATATTAGAGATTATGGAGCAGTACAATGTTAGATTTGTACCAGTATGCTCCAGAGGAAGAATAATTGGCATGATAAGTCAGAGAGAGCTGCTGGCAGAGGCAGTTGGATTGGCCAGCTTGATGAAGAAACCAATTGCAGAGAGAACAAGGTTCTCCGAAGTTGCAAGATATCCGATCGTCATCGAGAGCACAGAAACTGTCGGAGATGCAATAAGACTAATGATGCAGCATGACATAGGCATGCTTCCAGTCGTAGATGGAAAAGGAAAACTTGTTGCCGTTTTCTCGGAAAGAGATGCTTTGAGAGCAATAGCAAACGGAGCTGTCCTTGATTCACCTTTAATAGAGTACGCCACAAAGAATCCAGAGGTAATCAGATGTGAAGATCTAGTTTCAAAAGCAGCAGAACTTGCCGTAAGACTGAATATAAGGCATGTCATAGGCGTTGACGAATACGGTTCTCCGAAATGCATTGCCAGCGTAAGAGACCTTCTGGCAATAGGCTAACCGACACGAAAACCTAATAAATTTTTATAATATTTTTACATAATTTTTTATATTTTTTATTTTTTTGTCTATATTAAGTAAATGCAGCATTGCAGATTTGGAAAAGTGTCTGTAGCTTTTTTCAAATCTTATCCATAATCAAATTATTTTAAAAACCTACTAGAATTCGGAATCGGGTCGGCGTTTGATACTTTGGGTATTAGATGTAGTTGGGAATTATTTGCCGGAGATTGGAGTTTTGTTTTTTTGTAAACTAAGGAATTTAAACCCGAATATCACCGAGTAATTCTTTTATTTTCAATCCTCTATGACCTTTTATGCTGCTCGTAGTCATAGATTTTCAGGAGAAGCTTGCGAGACATATAGAGGGAATAGACGATATCGTCGAGAAATCGTCGAAGCTTATAAGGGCATGTAAATTACTCGGAATACCGATAATATTAACGGAACAGAAAAATCTCGGAAATACAGTGGAAGCCATTAGAGAACTTGTGGATTCAAAACCTATTCAAAAGCTGAGCTTTAGCTGTCTGAAGTGCGATGAATTCTACAGGGAGTTTAAACGGATAAATCCAAAAAGGTGTATTTTAATAGGAATAGAGGCCCACATATGCATTTTACAAACTGCTTTGGATTTGTTAAGGGAGGGTTGTGAGGTCTACGTGGCAGTTGACTGCATAGGATCCAGAAACGGTTTTGACAAGGAAATAGCTATTCAGAGGATGAGCTTGGAAGGTGTAAAACTCACAACTGCCGAAAGCATGATATACGAGATAATGCAGACTGCCGAGCATGAAAGGTTTAAAGAGATTTTACAGATAGTAAAAGGGTGATATCTTGGAAATCCCACCTGAACCGGTGTGGCATGTGGCGATAGGTTTATTCGTAATATTCTTCCTCGTTCTTATATTACCTTTCAAGGTAAGAGTTGTTGAGGAAAACCTCGAACCCTTTTTCTTGATAATGGGGATAATTGCCGTAACCGTTTCAGGTCTCTGGAGCGTTCATCTGATAGAGGAGGCCATAAGGGCACCTGTGAGCATAGGAGGATTACCGATAGGTATATTTCAGGTCGTCCTGATAGCAGGCCTTTTCATACACAGGTTTAACAGGAAGATATACGGCGGAATATCGAGTTTGATGGGTAGAATAGGATTTAATAAGTTTGTATTTATAATAATAGCTTTTTTGGGTCTGATATCGAGCATAATATCGGTAATAGTTACCGCTGTAATACTCTCGGAAATAGTATCGGCGATTCCAATAGATAGGAAGAAGAAGATAGAATTTACGGTTATAGCATGCTTTTCCGTAGGACTTGGAGCAGCTCTCACTCCCGTAGGTGAACCTCTATCGACCATAGCCGTTTCAAATCTGAGCGGTGAACCATATCACGCCGATTTCTTCTTCCTCTTAAGACTTCTCGGTGCTTACATAATACCCGGGATTTTCGCGCTGGCAATCTTCGGATATTACAGAATAGGCAGGATAAAACTTGAAAGAGCGGAGATACCAGAGTATACGGAAACAATCAGAACGGTTATAGTCAGGGCCATAAGGGTTTATGTCTTTGTATCCGCACTCATACTTCTGGGTGGAGGTTTGAAGCCGCTCGTCGTATGGTTCTTCACGAAGATACCGTCGCAGGTTCTGTACTGGGTAAACACAATTTCGGCCATACTAGATAATGCGACACTTGCAGCAGCTGAAATTCATCCTGAGCTTAGTATAATGCAGATAAAAAGTGCACTAATAGGACTGCTCATATCAGGCGGTATGCTAATACCCGGAAACATACCAAACATAGTCGCGGCCGGTAGGCTGAGGATAACCATGAAGGAATGGGCGAGATTCGGTGTGCCCGTCGGTATGGTGATAATGGTCGTTTACTTCCTGATACTGATCGTGGAAGAGATGTTAATACATTAAGATCCCTGAATTTGAATTAATCAGATAAGATTTCCGTTTGGATCTATGTGGCCGTATTCGGTCTGGCATATGACGTTCTTCAATCCTATATCCTTCAGCTCCCTCCAGACCCTGACCATTTCTATGTATCTCGGTCTCTTTATATCCATCCTTCTGAACTCCGGCCTATAATCGAGTACGCATACCTGTACACAATCATCTATATCCAATATCCTCTCACCAATCCTTCTCACCTCTTCTAAGGATATTAGATCCTTATTATATGGTATTCCCACACCAACGAAAACAATATCCGAATACATATCTAGGACGTATTTAAGTGACCTCCATTCGTTTTCGAGATATATGCATGCAAGATTTCCCCCGACACCCGTTATCCTTTCAAATGTGTCCGTATCAAGAGCCTTTATATCAATACCTATATCCGTCATACCCGCTTCGACGAGATCGTCTATGTAATCGGGTGTAAGTATTGTTGCATTTGTATCTATGTGTATTCTTGCATGCGGATCAAGCCTTCTTATCTCTTCAACATACCTTATCAACCATTCCCTGTTCAGTGTGCATTCCCCTCCCGAAATAGCAATTCTTTCAACACCTAGCCTGTTCTTGAGGTTCACCATGATTCCCGCAGTTTCCTCCGGTCTTAACGGATTGATCTTTCCGCAGTATGTTGTTGTCCAGTTCTGGCATTGCGGACATCTGAGATTGCATCCGCACGCAAAGCATGCTACTTCGATGTATCCAATACCCTTGATCCACCACGGGGTACCGACGCCGCCAACTGGATGCCCGCTGAAGCCGTGAACTAACCTTTTGGGTTCGTACTCGAATTCCGTTCTTATCACCATTCCATCTCTAACGGGTGTAACGCAGCTAGGCCTTAATTCACCGTCTATCTCAACGGCACAGCTCCAGCATCCTCCAACATCGCATGGCGAGAATATGGCATCTTTTTCTGGAATCTTCGAGAACTTATAACCGATTATCTCCAAAGCCTTTTTAACCGTTATGTTATCTGGGACGTGATAAGTCTCACAATCCACGTTTATCCTTATGAACCTTTCGACTTCTCTTTCAACCAGATCGACTGCCATGTTCGGGCATGCGATATAACAGGCTCCGCATCCTATGCAAGAATCGGGAGACGGGCATACGTAGTTTTTGCAGAAATTGCATTCCACACATCTCTCATTTCTAATAGCCTTGTAAAGTTTCATATCTTTACAAAGCTGTCCGTGTTAATTACACTATTCGTCGTACACGCTAAAGGCAGTATATAGGTGTTTTCATGCACCGACAGATATGCCCCTAAAACATCTTAAGCATATGAATTGTTCCTTCTTTTCTCAATTACTGTGTATGAACGACTTGTTTCTTCATTATAATGATTGAACTGCTGTTTATCCATGAGATCAATGATTACATCGATTTGAAGTTTACAGATATCTTTAAAGTCAAAAATAACGGGAATTATCCGTGCTCTCATTTGAAGTATGCTAATGGATAAGTTTGAATATACCATTGGTAAAATTATATAGAGTAAAGCTACAGGTGTTATGACATATTCGAGCTGATAATAAAAGGAAAGGTATTCAGATGGCCTCGATGATTCACGCGATCGGTTACTTATTTGTACTAATCCTAGCTCTAGCCGCTTTCCTGTTGGTCTTACTGCTTTGCGGAATACTTATAGCGATAGATAGGATAATAAGTGCAATCAGGAAGCTTAAAAAGCAAAGAACAGTTAGGACTTGATATCAAATATAAGCTGAGCCCAACACAAACATCTATAAGATAAATCATGAGTTAAAAATTAAAATTATTTTATTGAGCTCATATAAACAATTAGTGATTATAAAATTAGGATATAAGTCAAAGAGAATTATCTCGGGGGTTGGTCATGACCATATTTAAAACTTGGTCATGACCACGAGTTTCTTCTCAAAGGAGGTAGTACAAATACTCAATGAGTTAAAAATGAAACGTAGGTTTTTATAAAAATAAAAAAAAGATACAGTGTATGAGAATTTAGAAAAATAAAAGTAGAGAATAATAAAGTGAAGAAAAACACACATTCACTATGGCGACGAAAAGCCTTACTATTATTGGTTAACGAGATTTTAAAGACCAATATATTTATTAATTACAATCCTACTATGATTCACTTTGACCAAAAACCTCTTTTAACCATTCATGCTCCTCAATGAGTTTTATAACCCATTGGTTATAAGGTACATTACAATAAAGAATGTGGAGAAATTTAAATATATTGATTCTCTCTGCAATTAATCCTACCTCTTTAAAGGTATGAACTAGCAATGCTAATATTAGAAAGAGTGAGGCAACAGCAAAGGGAAATATCCAAATTTTTCTTCCAAACAACGCTGAAAATACTGCTATTCCTGAAAACAAGTATGACCAAAGACAAAATACTAGAGAATAGCATCTTAATCTAGAGAAATCTCTCCAACCTTCTGAATGAAGTAACCATCTTATTGCTATTTTTTGTATGTTTCTCTTTCTATTTCATTTTTTGAATTATCCGCAAGAACTGTGTATGTGTAAACGTTTACATCTGCTATTCTCATGTTATATAGTGCAGTTGTTCGAATCGTAAAATATGCTGTTGCAAAAAATGAGAGAAAAACTAATCTTAATTGCTATTTAATATAATGACTTACACAATCCTACTGAACAACAACTCTTATAACCTAACAATTCTAAGGAAAAATATGCTGCAACATTAACCGATCTTCTGAAAGAATTGAAAGAGATTAAGAAGAGGATTGATCTTCTTAATGCCAAGATAGACAACTTTTTAGGCTTTGAAGAGCTTAGCGAGGAAGAACTTGAAGAACTTGATGAAATTGAGGCTGAGATGGAGAAGGGAGAGAAGTATATGCTTGAATGATGTTCAAAGTTTATCTTAGCAGGCAAGCCAAGAAATTCCTTGAAAAGCTCGATGAAGATACGAGAAAAAGGATCAAGGAAAAGCTCAAACTCTTCGCCAATAATCCCTTTGCTCTACCTTATAAAAAGATTAAAGGTCGTGAGAACACTTACAGGATTCGTGTTGGTGATTATAGAATAATCTACTCCGTTAGAGGTTATGAAGTTAGAATTCTAAAGATTGATAAACGGGAAAGAGTTTATGATCGTCTTTAGCACTTTAATTCAGCTTCCTCTCTCTATCTATATTCTTCTTACATCTCACTGGAGATGGTAATCTTTATTTTTATTCTTGATCAAGAATTATCATGCCTCGACGTAAACAGGATAAAACATCTCTACACCTCTACATCGATAAAAATGCTCTTGCCAGAGCTAAAGAGTTAATCCCGAATCTATCGCTTTTCGTGGAAAACAAGCTTAAAGAATACATTATTCTTACTGAGTTTGGATTATTGCAAAATAAAGAATGGACCCGCCGGGATTTGAACCCGGGGCCTCCGCCTTGCGAAGGCGGCGCTCTACCAGGCTGAGCTACGAGCCCTCAACTCTGTTTACTCAGAACAGTATTTAAATCTTTCCTACCCTTACTTATATATTAGAATATTATGATTTAAATATTATTTTAATTCAGCCAGGTATCGGTTCCTGCTAATAAAAGAAGTAATTTAGATTCGGGAGATTACCGTATATTAAAAGCAAAACGAATACAAAAATCGGCTGATGGATAAAATATATTTTTAAGGAGTTCCTGCCGGCAATGCACACGATTTTACACATTTTTCCAAGAAATCTCAGCTCTGGAAATTCACTCCACCTCTTCCACACGAATCCGAACCACAACCCCAGCAGATAAACTCCAAACCATGGAAATATTGGAAAGTAGTCGAGAGTGAAGAATATGTACGGTGTTATTCCAAGGGGTAAAAGCATGAGGTTATCTGCATGAACTTCTTCCACAAATAACGAGCATATTATAAATAAAGGGATAAAGATAGGGATACGTCTTCCGATTTTGTAGAAGGGGACAGCTAGAATGCTTGCCAGGCCGAGAAAATGAAGTACTCCAAAGTATATAGTCCCTCTTTTTAAGAACAAGAGAGTAGCAATAGTTACGGAAAAACCTAGCAATGTCAATTTAAGAAACCTCATTAAAATTCTCCTCAAACTCCTCCTTCTAGAATAGCTTATGTTGAAACACAGACCAGATACGAAAACGAAGATTGAAGCTGTTATGTATGCCAGTAACTGCGAAAAAAGCGTTATGGGAAAGTTCAGGAAATACTGGAGATCGGTTATGAAATTTGAAAAGAGCATGAGAAAAACGCCAATACCTCTTAAGAAATCTATCTCCCAGATTCTGCTCATCTTACGAAATCTATCCCGAATTTCCTTGAAAGCCTAGGTGTTTTCTTACCGAATATCTGGGGTGACCTTACACCCGTTATTATAACGAGTGTTCTCATGGTGTTTTCAAGCTCGGGATCTATCATCGCACCCCATATTATCCTCGCCTCCGGATCTATTTTGTTGTATATCTCCTCTATGACACTCTCAGCTTCTTCAACTGTCATATCAGGCCCACCTGTAACATTCACAAGCGCAGATTTCGCACCTGTTATGTCAACATCCAGCAACGGGCTTCTCAGTGCCTTTCTCACTGATTCGCTTGCCTTATCCTCACCGCTTGCCTCTCCAAGACCTATCATTGCGACACCTCCCTTCTCCATCACTGTCCTTATATCGGCGAAGTCTAGGTTGACAAGAGCCGGCTTCGTTATAAGCTCTGTTATTCCCTTTACAGCCCTCATTAGTATTTCATCCGCAACCTTAAAAGCGAGATTTATCGGGTAATTTGGAACTACCTCGAGAAGCTTATCGTTAGGAACAACTATGACTGTATCAACAACTTCTCTAAGCCTTTCCAGCCCAGCCTCAGCGTTTTCTCTTCTTACAGCACCCTCCGCAGAGAAAGGAAATGTTACAACCGCTATTGTGAGTGCCCCAGCTTCCTGCGCAGCTTCTGCAATGATCGGAGATGCACCGGTTCCCGTTCCACCACCCAATCCACATGTTATGAATACCATATCGGCCCCTTCCACAGCCCTCTTTATATCCTCCTCATTCTCCTTGGCAGCCTCTTCACCTATCTGGGGAAGGCTACCTGCTCCAAGTCCCCTAGTCCTCCTCCTTCCAATCAATATCCTCTTATGAGCTTTGGTATAGCAGAGATGCTGCGCATCTGTATTTATGGCTATCAATTCCGCTCCCTCTATTCCCTCCTCGTACATCCTTGTTATCGTGTTGCATCCTGCTCCTCCAACCCCTATAACCTTTATCACGGTCTTTAAACCCTCAAGGGTCTGCAAAATCTCCTCTTCTAAATCTTCTGCAGGTTTCCTATCCATTTCCGCCCTAGCAATTGCATCCCTAATCCAGGATTCCATAGTTTGTCCTCCCGTTTTTATACTTTCTTTATAATAGTATATAAGTCTTATCACAACGAAATAGGATGAATTCAGACCCTGTAAGTATCCAGAACATAAACCGTTCACAGAACCGCCCCTTTTAAGGAATATTTAACCATATTAAGGGACGATTCTGTCATCACGGACACCCGACGCCCCTTCACTGCAGTGGCTCATATTCATTGCCCTACGGATCTCGGAACGATCGGAGCACGTTAGATGTTATAACCAACATATCTTATACTTTTTGTTGAATATATATTTTAATTAACGAGAAAGTTGGAGATAGAAAGAAATACAGCTTCTGCTTACGTTATTGCACTAAGGGGTTTAAAATTAATTAACATTGCTTAATGCTCCTTGAATTGGAAACTGTGTTGAACCCGTTGAATTTCATCTCATGTTTTTTAAAAGGCATCAAGATCGATTGGCAAATCTATTCACATTTTAAAAACATTGAACTCCTCGATATCAAATTAAATACATTAGAAAAACCGTAAAAAGGTTTAACGGAGCATTCATATCACTCAATCCTTTTTAATAAACTCTTATACAGACAGGTTGCAGCGCAGCCACTCAATTTGATTGTCTTATTCCAATTCCACCCCGGTATCACAGGCGTTTCTTTGCAGATTTATCCTCTGAGATATTGTGGATTTCCACACATTTCCATCCCATCTCTATATTACGAGACATTTTACCTTAAAACTTAGCCTTTAAGCTAGCAAAGCTTATATTATCTACGTTATACACAGATCTTATGAAAAGAATTGAGGAAATAAATCAGAAGATAAGAGAAGGAAATGTATGTGTTGTCACAGCTGAAGAAATGAAGGAAATAGTATCGGAGCTTGGAGCTGAAAAGGCTGCAAAGGAAGTTGATGTTGTAACAACTGGAACTTTCGGTGCTATGTGCTCATCTGGTGTTTTTATGAATTTCGGTCATTCCGATCCGCCCATAAAAATGCAGAGGGTATGGTTGAACGACGTTGAAGCGTACACAGGTATAGCTGCAGTTGACGCTTTTCTGGGAGTAACCCAGCTTTCAGAATCGAGAGAAGATTATGGTGGCGCACATGTCATTGAGGATTTTGTGAGCGGAAGAGATGTTGAGCTAAGAGCTGTAGGGTACGGAACGGACTGCTATCCAAGAAGGACTATAGTTACAGAGATATCGCTCGAAGATCTAAATCAGGCTATAATGGTTAATCCCAGAAACGCCTATCAGAGATATAAGGCAGCAACGAATTCTTCCGACAGAATACTCAGAACTTACATGGGAACTCTCCTCCCAAACTTCGGAAATGTAACGTTTGCCGGAACTGGAGAGATATCACCTCTTAACAACGATCCCGAATTCAGAACAATTGGAATCGGTACGAGGATATTTCTCTGTGGTGCTAAGGGTTACATAATAGGTGAAGGAACTCAGCATTCACCTCCGTTTGGAACTCTAATGGTCAGGGGAGATCTGAAGGATATGAAGCCGGAGTTTCTGAAGGCAATTGTCATGCCGGGATACGGTGTGACGATATGCCTTGGGATAGGAATACCTATTCCGATACTGGATGAGGATATGGCAAGGGCTACTGCTATAAGGGATCATCAGATAACTACGGAGATAATAGATTTCGGAGTTCCCAGAAGGGATAGACCTGTTGTGAAAAAGGTCACTTATGCTGAACTGAAGAGCGGGAAGGTTGAGATAAACGGTGAGGAGGTTAGGGTTTCTCCCCTATCGAGTTTTTACATGGCTAGAAAGGTCATGAAGGAGTTAAAGAAGATGATAGAGAGAGGGGAGTTTTACCTGACAGAACCAGTTGAGAGGCTGTCGAGAAGGGGAGTTCTGAAGCCCATGAGGCAGAAAGAGATAAAGCTAGTGAAGAGCGTTATGACAAAGGCCATAACTATATCTCCGGATTTGAGCGTTGAAGAGGCATCTAGAATAATAATTCAGAAGAGCGTAAACCATCTCCCCGTCGTAGATGAGAGAGGAGTTCTAGTCGGAATAATTACGTCATGGGATGTTGCGAAAGCTGTTGCCATGGGGAAAATAGGGAGAGTTGCGGATGTAATGACTAGAAAGGTTATTACTGCAACTCCTGATGAGCCCATAGAGTCAGCTGCAAGGAAGATGGAGAGATACGATATATCTGCCCTGCCCGTTATCGATGCCAAGAGAAGGGTGATAGGTATGGTGACCAGCGAAGATTTAAGTAAACTACTGGCGAGGTAATCTTATGCGCCTGCTCCTAAAGTTCGATGCCAGAACGAGTAGGGAACCGATAATATCTCTTATAACGCTCAAAACAAATGCACTGATAAATATACTAAGAGCGAACATAGGTGCTAGGAGCGGAGAGATGATAGTAGAGATAGACGACACAAAGGTAAAGGAGGTTGAGGAGATACTTAAGAAGCACGGAGTTGAATTGATAGAACTCGGAGAAGGTGTTATAAAAGATGAGGAGAAGTGCATACACTGTGGACTGTGTATAAGCATATGCCCCGTAGATGTGTTCAAGTTCGACAAAGAGTTCAAAGTCGTAACGGAACCCTCGAAATGCATACACTGCGGTGTGTGCGTAAACGTGTGCCCCAGAAGAGCCCTATTCCTTCCCATGTAAAACAATAAAAATGCTTAATATTATCATGAATGCCCCAATCAACTGTTTCATTGTCAAAATCTCATTAAATACTATGTATCCGAAAAATCCTGCAGACAGAGGTTCTGCTAGAGCTAATAAAGGTGCTTTTTCTGTTCTGCAGTATTTTATCCCGTAATTCAAAATTGTGAATGCAAGAGAAGTAGGAATTATACCTAAGCCAACTATCCATATAAACTTAAAGCTCAAAACCCTTATAAGTTCTTCCATGTAAAAAAAAGCTGCTGGAGATAAGAATACTGTCGAAAAAAACAGATTTAGAAACGTTATATCGAGTGATGACATGTACTGTCTCATCTCCTTTACGAGTATGAAGAATATTGCGTAGAGAAATCCCGAGAGCAAACCGCACAGTATTCCTATGGATATCGTTCCGTAAGGTGATAGCATAAGGTATAGGCCAAGCATGCTTATGGGCAAAGCTAGAATGGATGTTCTCTCAACCTCTTCTCCTCTGAGCATCAATATGACTATTACATAGATGGGGGCCATGTAAAGGAGTAGTGCAGAGGTTGCAACCTCTATCAGCTGTATTGATGATATGTAGAAGAGAATTGTGAGAGTGTTTACTAAGGCTAGCAGAAAAACCTTTCCAATCTTCTCAATTCTTATCCTTCTGATCAATGGAAGCATGAAGATGAATCCAAAAGACAATCTCAGGAAAGTCACGAGAATTGGATTTGTCCCTATGCTTCTCACAAAAATTGCCAGAGAACCCATTAGTATCCCAGCCAGAATTACCGTAAGACATCTCATCTCCTTGAATGTGACCAAACAGCAATAAAACAGTTTCCTTGCAATCAAATAAACTTAACTAAGAGACTGTAAAACTCAATTTTTCGTGCGAAACGTCACGACATTCATATATAACGTTTCCCTGTTATGATACTTCTGTCTGTTAAAATTAAATACTTTATGTAAATTCATTTGTTTTTAATTCAAAGTCTAGAAATCGTAATGCATAACTTCAGTCAGCTGGATAGGATTTCATGGAATTCATAAAAGACATAAGCGAGGAACTTAAGAGCTCATATCTGGATTACGCGATGAGCGTAATAGTCAGCAGAGCATTACCGGATGTAAGAGATGGGCTGAAACCCGTTCAACGCAGAATTCTCTGGACTATGTTCGAAATGGGTTTGAGACATGATAAACCGCACAAGAAATGCGCGAGGGTTGTGGGTGAATGCTTTATAAAGGGCACACTCGTCTTCACGCCGAAAGGGCTGGTTTCTATAGAGGATCTTAAAGTCGGTGACGAGGTCTATACGCAAAATGGGGTTAAAAGGGTAAAGGAAATTTACATAATGCCTAAACAGAAATTAGTCGAAGTGATTCTTGAAAATGGATTGAGAAACGTGTGCACGAGGAATCAGATGTTTAAGGTATTAACAGGCGACTCGGAGATTGTTTGGAAGAAGGCGGAAGAGTTGAGAAGAGGTGATTTGATAGTTCTTAGATCTATCTTTCCAGATATAAGGAAAAAGAGAAGTTTAATGGGATTTGTTCTGGATGAGGGTTTAGCATATTTCCTGGGTTTAATCGCGTTTAAGAAGGTCAGAAAATCCTCAGACATATGTATTCGATACGAAAACAAAGATATTGTGAACAGAATTAAAGATTTTTTCGAGAAGAAATTTGAAGCTAAAACAGAAGTGGATGATGGGTGTATAGTTATTCGGGGATGCGATGAGAAACTTCTGAACGTGCTCGAAGCCTGCACATCAAATCCGGTAATGATTTTGGATGAGATCTCGAAGTCGCCCAGAGATGTAATATATTCATTTATAGCGGGAATAATTGATTGCTGCGGTTTGATCGATCGCAACAGACTGATTATAAGGATCCGTAACGAAGAGTTTTTGAGAAGATTACAGGTTCTTTTATTTGCCCTTGGAATACCGTCAAATCTTTACTGTAATATTCTTTCAGAAACAGAAGCAGATGAATACCGTTTGGAGATAATAGAACCCTTCCTCGAGAAGCTTGCTGGAAAATTGGAAAGATTTTGCTCGATATTGAACTGTAAGGATAAAGGACTGTATTCAGACGTTAAATTTTGGAAAATCAAGTGCAATCCGGCTATAGGTGTCTTTAAAGGAAAGAATTTGAATTTTTACGGATCAAAAGATGTAAAAACGTCAGAGTGTATCGATAAGATTGAGAGGGATAACGTCAGAGAGGATCTGTTTTTTATAAAGGTTAAGGAGGTAAAAGAATTCGGATGCGACGTTACTTTTGATATTCAGGTGGATGATGAACACGAGTTCATAGCCAACGGTATGGTAGTTCATAACTGCCTCGGTAAATACCATCCTCATGGAGATTTGCCTGTTTACGAGTCCCTTGTAAGAATGGCACAGGATTTCGTTATGCGATATCCATTAGTAGATGGGCAGGGTAACTTTGGATCGATAGACGGTGATGAGCCTGCTGCGATGAGATACTGTATAACTTCAGACAGTCTCGTAGTCACTGAGATTGGATTGATAAAGATATGCGAGATAGCCAATGCGGAACCGAATTCCGATAAGAAAATAGAGTTAAGGGTTCTATCTGCAAACGGTAGGATAAACGTCTCGGACAAATTATTTCATTCTGGTAGACATAGAGTTTTGAGGATCAGAACGGAATTCGGGTATGAGATAGAGGGTACATTTAACCATCCAATAGCTGTTCTTGAAAGGGATGAAAAAGGCAGACCTAAACTCAGGTGGAAACTGCTTTCTAAGATAAAAAGAGGGGATTACGTTGCTATAAACAGATATGTACCAATTGACTGGAGAAACTACAGGTTTAAACTGAACGGCAGGATATTGGAAGTGGATGAAGATATAGCTGAGCTAATAGGTCTTTTAATGTGTAAAGGTGTTAAAATCGATTTGGATGAAAAGAGAATTTCCATTGTTACAGATAACGATGATTCGATTGATGATATAGTTATAGGATTTGAAAAGATGTTTAAAAGGCTAGAACTCAAAGGATTTGTAAGCAAGAAAAACGGTAGGACTTGTGAGGTAAAATGCGATGGACTTTGCAGGATTGCCGAGATGCTTGGGTTATCTGGTAAAAAAGAAGTACCAGCTTCAATACTCAGGAGTTCAAAAAGTGTACAGATGAAATTCCTTAAATCTCTTTTCAAAAATTCGGGCTTTATAGATTTAAAGAACAAACGTGTATTCTACGTTTTAGACGACCGGGAATTTGCCAAACAACTTCAGATTCTGCTTCTAAACTTTGGAATAATTTCGTCGATCGGCTGTTGCGATAACGGCTATACATTGACGATTTATGGATCAGATGCAAGGAAATTCGTTGAACAACTCGAAATTACACCGGATATGGCATACAAAGACACGAATGGAACTGATTACGATGAGATTCCTTTTCTTTCGGAATATCTGGGTAAGAAATACAGAGAGCTCGCAAGGTTTGAAGGTATAGGCAGGTATGAATTTCTTGAGAAGAATATAGAGTACTTGAAGGATGTACTTGACCGCGAGGATCTGAATCTCGTAATCTTCTTTTTAAAGACAAGATACTTCTTTGACAGGGTAGTTGATATCAGAGAAAACGGTGAAAGGGAAGTTTACTCGATAAGGGTTCTTTCAAAGTGCCATTCATTTGTTGCAAACGGTTTCATAAACCACAACACCGAATGCAGGCTTACGAGAATAGCCGAGGAGTTGTTATCGGATATAGATAAGGATACTGTTGACTTCATGCCAAATTTCGACGCGACTCTGAGAGAACCAGTTATATTACCAGCAAAAATACCAAATCTTCTTGTAAATGGATGTACAGGGATTGCAGTTGGTATGACGACAAATATGCCGCCACATAACCTGAGAGAGGTATGTGATGCCATAATAGCTTATATAAGAAATCCAGACATAACCGTTGAGGAACTCATGAGATATATAAAGGGTCCGGATTTTCCGACCGGCGGAATTGTCATCGGAAGGGAGGATATACTGAAAGCTTACAAGACGGGCAGGGGTAAGATCGTCATAAGGGGAAGAGTAGATGTTGAGGATAAGAGGGTAATCATAAGGGAATTACCTTACATGGTAAACAAGGCAAAACTCGTTGAAAAGATTGCAGAACTCATAAGAGATGGAAAGATAGATGCAAAAACAGTTAGAGATGAATCGGACAAAGAAGGGATAAGGATAGTTATAGAGATAAGAGAGGATGCATCTTCGGTCATAAAAAAGCTCTATTCCTTAACACAGCTCCAGACGACTTTCGGAGTTGTAAACTTAGCACTTGTTAATGGAGAGCCGAGAATCCTCAATTTAAAAGATTTAATAATGTATTACGTGGATCACAGGAGGGATGTGATAAAGAGGAGGCTGAATTTTGAATTAAACAGGGCTACGGAAAGAGTTCACATACTAGAAGGTCTAAGGACTGCACTTGAAAGAATAGATGAAGTAGTCGAGATCATAAGAAGATCGAAGACAATAGAAGATGCTAGAAAGGCTCTGGCCGATGCATACGGTTTAAGTGAAAAGCAGATCGATGCAGTATTAAATATTAGGCTGCATAAGCTTACGGGAATAGAGATACAGGATATAATGAGGGAATACGAAGAATTAAATGAAAAAATAAGAGATATAAGAAGTATACTGGAAGATCCAAGGAGAATAGATGAGATAATTGTTGAGGAACTCAGGGAGATAAAAAGGAAGTACGGAGATGGAAGGAGAACAGAGATAGTAGAGGAAGAGGAAGTTGGAATTCACGAATACAAAAGGGATATCGTGATACTGACAAAAGACGGGCGTATAAAGAGAATTGGATTCGTGGAAAGAGGAGCAGTTTCTAAAGGTGAAGTAATTACTGCGTTAACATGCAGAGCGGATCAGAAGTTGCTTATATTCACGAACAGGAAGGCTTACTGGATTCCTGTCAGCTCAATTCCTAAAACAGACAGATCGGATAAGTGTTCAGATATATCCATGTTTATATCGATTGGAAGGGGAGAAAGCATAGTATCTGCAGTACCTGTCGAGGATTTCAAAGAATATCTTCTGATACTGACCAAAAATGGTTATATAAAAAGAATTAAGGCAGAGGAGTTTTCAAATGCCAAGAGATCAGGAGTAACGGCATCAACCGAGGATATTACGTTTGTAAGGTTATTTAAAGAGGGAGAAGTTATTATTTCGACTAAGAAAGGTTATCTCATAAGATTTAGATGTGAAGAGGTTCCAGAATACGGAAGGAATGCAAGAGGTGTGAAGGCAATTAACTTGAGGGAAGGAGACGAGGTCTCTTGGATGTCAAGCGGTAGGGGTAGGGAGATACTTGTCATAACGAGGGATGGTTATGTGAAGAGGGTGAATGCCGACGAGTTCAGGGTAAGGGGTAGGGGAGGGGTAGGAGTCATATGCGTCAGAGGATCGCCAGTCGTTACGGAGTTCGTGAACAGGGAAGATTACGCTGTCATAACAGAAGATGGGCACGTATTCACGTTACACTTAAAGAGGATTCCGAAGACTGATAGGTATAAAAAGGGTTTAAGTCTGGGCAAGAGAATATCGTCGATTATCCTTTAGATCAATCCCTGAGAACTAGTGACAGGATAACTGCAACAAGCAGACTTGCTATAAATCCGGGGAGGACAGAGTAAAATGGTATGCTGGCAATTCTTATCGTTTTTCCGAATAACGCAAATGTTAGTGTTGTAACAACGAATCCCGAAATCATGCTAAACCTAGCAGCTTGCCTGTTCATCCTTTTCCAGTATATTCCAAGTACTATCGGGAAGAAAAAGCAGTTTACCATTAAGGACAGTGCAGCCCATATAAACCATGCTAGCAGTTGTGGAGGTGAAAGGGCTAGTAAGAGGGAACTTATACCTATTACCGGGACTGTTATTCTGTTTATCACCTTAAGACTTCTATCTGATATATCTGATCTCAATACGTTCTTAATTATATCGTACGCTATGTTGTTCGAAGCCGTAAGTATCAATCTATCAGTTGTCGACATGACACCCGCCAGTATCGTTGGCAGCAGGAGTATGAAAAGCCAGTAAGGTAATGCCTCTTTTGCAATCGTTGGATAAGCCATGTCAGACCATTTAACAACAATTGATCCCATTTTGAGATTCGGTATATCTATCAGACCCTGAGCCCATGCAACCCTTGCAGCCATTCCGGCTATCGATGTGAGTAATATTGCCGCAACCCCTAGCACATACATTACTATCGGAGACCACCTCGTGTATCTTATATCTCTGAACGTTAGCATGTTGTTGACTATGTGGGGTGCAACCATTAATCCGAGAGGGACGGCAATTCCGAACAAAGTAATGTTATATGCCCAGCCTGCAAGGGGTACTTCGGCAGATGCAAAGGGTTTATCCAGAAACTTCGCAAAGAGATAGGAATCATCAAATCCCCTTAGCTTCTGAAGCTCAGGTACCTGGGAAAGCATGTGATTTAGATAATCGAAACCACCTACCCATGAGACTATTATCGGTACAGTTAAGTATATTCCAAACAGCATTAGGATCGATTGGATAAACGTTGTCCAAGCGGTAGAGAACATTCCTCCTGCCATGACATAAGCTATGACTATTACAGCTGCTATGATTACACCGAGCCAGTACGGTATATCCAGTATGACCTTACTGGCTATTCCTATTGCCGTATACTGTCCTATAAGGTATATAAAGCACGTTACGGCCGAAATTATGCCCGAAAGGAATCTCATGACCTTCGGATCGTTATAACGATATGCAAGGTAATCCTGTATTGTCAGTATCCTTTTCTTCTCCTTTAACGAATAAAGCCTGTGAGCTATTATTATCGTTCCGAACGCTATCGCGAATGGTGGACCTATTATCCTTTCCCAAACGTTGGACCAGCCAGTCGTAAAACCCAAACCTGCCACGCCTATCAGTGTCATGCCGCTGAAGACACTGCCTATCATGAGGAGACAGTAGGTCCAGAAACCGAGTCTTCCACTTGCAGATATGAAGTCCTCAATCGTTTTTACCCTTCTGGATCCGAAATAGGCAACTACAGCTATTACTATTAGGTATGCCGAAAAAACGATAAGCGCGTCTTTATTCATGCATTTCCCTCCAGGTCAGAGCCCAGATGAGAAGCAGTACTATCTGTAGACACACAACTGTGATCAGGCAGACAAAAGTCTCACATCTCATGCCAAGCATGTCAATCTGGCTCTGAGATACATAGTAACATATAAATCTTTCGATTTTTTTCTTACGGAATACTTTTTTAAACATTCTTAAATAAAATATCTCTCTGCTTTTTAAAGAATTTTGCCAGCTTTTCTACCTCCGTAACATCCTTTTTAACTATAGAAAATATCTTCTTTCTTATTTCAGTATCTGGTATAATTCCCCAAGATGAAAACTTGTTCATAAGATCTCTTTTTATCATCTCACCCCTTTTATCCCAATCCGTAAGTATTATCACATCCCTTCTCCTTATCCTGTCAACTATAAAGGAGTTTGATATCTTTGATGCTTCGACTATGTCGCCGTATATACCAAGGTCTCTCAAGGCCTTTCTATCGTTTTTACCCTCAACTATTATTACCGCCCCGTTTTCAGATCTCTCTATCAATTCATCTATCAGCGATTTAAGCTTGAGGTACAGCCTCAGATCTAACTCCATATTATCTCTTCCAATCTCTTTAACCCCTCTTCGCTACCGATTATAAAGACTACATCACCCTTCTTAAGCTCGAGATCCGCCTTCGGAACTATTACCTCACCATTTCTGACAACTGCTGCGATTATGCATCCAGTCCTTTTAACCAAATCTAACTCCTTTAAAGTTTTTCCGGCTATTTTTTCCTCAACTATCATCTTCTCCAGACTGAGCTTTTCTCTGTCGCTTATTATCTCTATAAACTCGATACTTGCCTTTCTTGTGAGAAGTGCGAATACCTTTTTAGCTGTATCCCTATATGGTGAGAGCAGGAAATCCGCTCCAACTCTCTCTATCTTTCTTTCAGCATCGGGACTTCTTAAAACTGCTATTGTCGTTATCTTCGGATTCAGATACTTTGCCGTCATTATAGCGAAGGCGTTACTCGAATCAGTCATGCAGCATATTATCGCCTTTGCCCTTCTGACCTGCGCTCTGTCGAGAACCGCGTCATCTGTAGCGTCCCCGTGAACGGCTATATACCCGTTTTCCCTTGCGATATCTATCTTGTTTATATCTATGTCAACGATGACTATCTTATCCTTTGGCAACTCCTTCGCTATTTCTCTACCCATCAAACCGAATCCACATATTATGTAGTGATCGCTCATTTTTTCAAGCATCTTCTCCCACCTTTTTATCCTTCTCTCAACAAGGGAAGGTATTATCATGTTTATAGCATAGAAAAATATCCCCACACCAAAAAACATTAAGAACATAGACAGAATTCTTCCGTAAACGCTCATCTCTCCAACTTCTCTATATCCCGTAGTTGTTATCGTTATAACTGTCATGTAAAGACAGTCGAATATATTCCAATTTTCGAGGATATGATACGCAATCGTTCCGAATAAAATCGTACCACCTAACAGAAATAAAATCCTGAGTATGTTTGACCTTAATTCATCGTTCATCCCATTATATCAAACCCGCTCTCTGCAGCAACAGCAGATCCTCTGTTTCTATCTTTTCTCCTCTCTTAAACATCTCGTATATCTCCTTTGCCCTCCTTATAAGTTCTTCTCTCTCTTTCTCTTCCTTACTCTTCTCTATTCTAGCTCTCAAAGCCTTTATAACCTTATCCAGATCTTTCAAATCCTTTCTTATCCTTAATATCTCTGCATGGCACTTATCAGCTTCCTTTTTACTCTGTATGAACTTCTCATGCATCTCGTCTGCGATTTTTCTCTTCTCATCAACCTGACTCAATATCTTTATCATTTCCTCATGATATCTGTCGGCTTCCTCCACTATCCTCATCATCTCCTGATGTATCTCTCTAACACTCTCCTTTAACTCTCTTATCTTTGTTATAAGCCTTCTAAATTCCGCATGCCTTTCTAGCTGTTGCTTTCTTTCCTCTAGTTCCCTTTTTAACCTTGAAATCCTCTCGACAAGAATTCTCTCCCTCTCAATCGTTAAAACAGATGTTTGCTGCTTGAATTCAAGCCATCTTATCTCCCTTTCGATTTCCCCTAGAGGTCTTCCACCCTTGTCTATCGTCCTTCTAACCCTGTCAAGCTCTCTATATAACTTATCTATTTCCCTGTAGAGTTCGTTTTTCTTAGCCTTTAACTCCTTCGCCTTTGAATTGAGTTCGTCTCTTTTAGCCTTAAACTCCCTAGCCTTCGATAATAAGCTTTTTACCTCCTCATTCAATCTGTTTCTTTTCTCTTTAAACTCTTTTGATGCTTTATTCAACTCATCTCTCCTCAGTATAAGCTCCTGCAATTCTCTTTCTAACTGCTCCTTTCTCTCCTCTAACTCCTCTAACGTCATGTTCCCACTATGACCTTTTTTGTTCTATAGGATGTTAAGACTATTAAAGTTAGCTTCAATACATAGGGTTCAATTTAAAAATTTTTCGAGGTTTAATGCCGACGGCTTCCGCGCTTCCCGTGCCCTCTCGGAACACAGTACAACGCGGAACGGGATCGGGCTTAACTTCCGGGTTCGGAATGAGACCGGGTGTTTCCCCGATCCCTATGGCCGTCGGCCACTTATTACTAATCTAAATCGATATTTAAACATTTTGTTAGGGTTCTATTCCCCTATCCGTAATTCTGAAGATACAGCTTAAACCTTCCGGTTTTGATCTGTGCTTGACCAGAATTGCCTTCCTCTGATTGTTAATCTTTTCAAGCCCTATTATCGTTTTTGATATATGATCTATGCTCGGACCTCCCAACGGTTTCTCCTCACCGCTTTTAACATCTGTAAACATCTGATTTGTTATAACCACGGCCAGATCGAATTTCCTTGCAAGTCCGAGGAGGAATGTGAGTTGAGCTATGAGTTCTCTTTTTGCCTTAACCTGTCTCTCATAATCTTCGAGTTCACTTCTGTACAGAAATGTAAAAGAATCCACGATTACTAGCTTGACATTCGAATCCTTACATATCTTTGCAAGCTCCTTTATAGCAGAACTCTGCTGTTTAAAATCCATTACGTCGTAAATCAGAACATCCTTCAGAGCCTCTCTCTTCTTAAATATCTGAGAAACCCTTTCGGGTGAAAGACCTTCAGTATCTATGTAGGCAACCTTATAACCGGATAAGGCTGTGTTATAGGAAAGCATGAGGCATATCGAAGTCTTTCCCGTTCCGCTTGCACCGAATATCTGCGTAACAGTTGAAGTTTCAATTCCACCGTCTAAAAGGCTATCTAGACACTTACTACCGGTTGATAGCTTCATCACTCATCCTCCTTATTACTTCTCTATAGACGATCGGCAGTGGAATTTTCAGTTCCTCTGATATCTTTTTTACATCCTCAAATTCCGGTTTTGTTGAAACAGTTGATACTTTGAATCTGACGTTGAACCTTCTGCCGAACAGCTCTATCTCCTTATTCCTGACATCTCTCCTTTCTACAATTCTATGAACCCTGTTTATTCTAACACCTAGAGTCCCTGTCTCTTCCATTATAATCTTAGCAATTCTGTGGCAGTCTTCTAATCTGGAAAGAACCCTGATCATCACAGCCGGTCTTCCCTTCTTTCCTATGCATTGAATTACAGATACATCCAGTGCTTCCTCAGATAATCTGTTTACGGCATTTGAAATAATTTCACCGCTTACGTCGTCCAAATTCGTCTCAAGTACGCATATCTCATCCCGATCGAATATCTCACCGACTATAATATCTATATTATCAAACGAAAAATAATCTATTATTCTGAACGGTTCCCTCAAAGTCTTGCAGAATTCCGCCAGAAGTTCAAGTACTTCCGGACTTATTTTACACGTTCCGTGAGGTATAACCTCGATATCAGAGCCCTTCAGCACATCTATCATTCTCCTATCCTCTGGAAGTGGTACTGGTTTCGTGAAAAGCTCGTATCCCATCTCCCTCAACTTTGAAAGTAAACTGTAAGCTTCATCCCTATCATACTTCTTAACATCCATATTGAGAAATCTTGAAAGTGCGGAAACGATTGAATTCAGGTCAGCACTTTTTATATCGAACAGTATAAACTTCATAGCATAAGTTTTATACGATGAAATTTAAAGACTATTGTAGAGGTGGTGGTATGGAACTCATGCTTAAAGTTAATCAAGCTTATCCAAGCGATTCTGGTAGAGGTATTGCGAGATTGGACCCCGATGCCACGTTAAGATTAAAGATATCTCCCGGTGATGTTATCGAAATTGAAGGTAGAAGGAAGACTGTTGCAAAGGTTTGGAGAGCACCCAAAAGGGATTGGGGTAAGAATATAATTAGAATTGACAGGTTTATAAGGGAAAATGCTGGAGTTGGTGTTGGAGATCTCGTCAAGGTTAGAAGGGCAGAATATCAACCGGCAAGAGTTGTCATACTCGCACCTTTAAAAAGAATGGATTTCAGGGTTTACGGATTGGATGTGGGAGAATATCTGAAGCATCAGTTGTTAAAGAGACCTATTGTTGAAGGTGATCTTGTACCTCTTGTAAGCGCTCCCGCACTTGCCGGTTTTGGTAGATATCCACAAAGCCAGGCATTAGTCTTTGTTGCTGTAAAAACAGAACCTAAGGGGGCGGTGATAATAGATGAGACAACCAAGGTCATATACAGGGACAGACCTGCAAAGGGATTTGAAAGATTTGGAAAAGCCGGTGTTACTTATGAGGATATAGGTGGATTAAAGGAAGAGCTTCAGAAGGTTAGGGAGATAATAGAGCTTCCTCTTAAATATCCTGAGATATTCCAGAGGCTAGGAATAGAACCTCCGAAGGGAGTACTTCTCTACGGTCCTCCGGGAACCGGTAAGACGCTAATTGCAAAGGCAGTTGCAAATGAAATAGGTGCATCATTCTTCACGATAAACGGTCCCGAGATAATGAGCAAGTTCTACGGAGAATCTGAACAGAGACTTAGAGAGATATTTGAGGAGGCAAAAGAACACGCTCCCTCTATAATATTCATAGATGAAATAGACGCAATCGCTCCAAGAAGAGATGAGGTTACGGGAGAAGTAGAGAGGAGAGTTGTAGCACAGTTACTCGCCCTTATGGACGGTTTGGAGGAGAGGGGACAGGTAATAGTGATAGGTGCAACAAACAGAATAGATGCAATAGATCCAGCTCTTAGAAGGCCTGGAAGGTTTGACAGGGAAATAGAAATCGGTGTACCTGACAGGGAGGGTAGACTTGAGATACTACAGATCCATACGAGAAACATGCCGCTGGAACCAGAATACAGATTAGATTTTGTTCTTGAAGCTCTTAGGAATTTACATAAACAGTATTCAGAAAACGAGGATAAAGAAGTTCTGGAATTGCTTGAAATGACATACGATGAGGTTAAAGATGCTGAAAGCAAGGAGGAGATCAAAGAGATAATAAGGAGAAATCTGTCAGAAGAGATAATTCATGATCTGGAGAGGGAGATAATAAAGGCCATGCTCAGGCATCTAGCAGATCAGACTCATGGATTTGTTGGTGCAGATATAGAGGCGCTGTGTAAGGAGGCGGCTATGAAGGCTTTGAGAAGGTACATACCCCAAATAGATTTTAACAATGACGAAATACCCATAGAAGTCCTTGAAAACATGAAGGTTACGTTTGACGATTTCAAGTCAGCTTTAAAGGAAATAGAGCCTTCCGCAATGAGAGAGGTTCTTGTAGAAGTACCAAAAGTAACGTGGAACGATGTGGGTGGACTTGAAGATGTAAAGAGGGAGATAATAGAGGCAGTGGAGTGGCCTCTCAAGTATCCCGAGAAGTTCAAGAAGTTTGGTATAAAACCTCCGAAGGGAGTACTTCTCTACGGTCCTCCGGGAACCGGTAAGACGCTAATTGCAAAGGCAGTTGCAAATGAGGCGGAGGCAAACTTCATAAGCGTTAAGGGTCCTGAGCTTCTAAGCAAGTGGTTGGGAGAAAGTGAAAAGGCTGTGAGGAAGATATTTAAGAAGGCAAGACAGGTTGCGCCATGTATAATATTCTTCGACGAAATAGATGCAATAGCTCAGATGAGGGGAATTGAGGAAAACAGAGCAGTTGAAAGGGTTGTCAACCAGCTTTTAACGGAAATGGACGGTCTTGAAGAGCTTGAAGGTGTAATAGTGATAGGTGCAACAAACAGACCTGATATAATAGATCCTGCCCTGTTAAGGCCGGGTAGGTTCGATAGACTGGTGTACGTCAGACCGCCAGATAAGAAGAGCAGAATAGCTATATTTAAGATTCACACGAGAAACATGCCTCTTGCAGACGACGTCGATCTCAACGAGCTTGCAGAGCTCACTGAAGGTTATGTCGGTGCGGACATCGAGGCGATATGCAGAGAGGCTGTCATGCTAGCTTTAAGAGAAAACATAAATACTGAAAAAGTTGAGATGAGACATTTCCTTGAAGCTCTGAAGAAGATAAAGCCGAGCATAACGGAATCCATGCTGAGCTTCTACGAAAGGTTTGAAGAAAAGGCAAAGAGTGAGAGACCGAAGGTCAAGACATTTATCGGTTATGGCTGACGCTATAGCTTTAAAATTTTTCCTCTAGCTCTTGCGTATGCTCTGACTATATCACCCTTTGTTATTATTCCAAGCAACCTCGATTCATCGTCTCTAGAAACTACAGGCAATCTACCAACATCTATCCTCACCATTTTTTCCATAGCAGTCTTAAGACTCTCATCGGGAAACGTTACAACTGGTTTTGACGTCATTACATCTCTTACCTTCGTCATCCTTCTCTTCTCAATAGGAACCCTTTCAACATCCGATAGCGTTATTATCCCTATCAGCCTGTTATCCTTTACAACTGGATAACCTATGTGACCGCTTTTCTCTATCAGATTCAGAATCTTAAAGACGAAATCGTCTGGTGAAACGACTATCAATCTGTTTGCAGGAGTCATAGCATCCTTAACCTTTATGTCCTCCAAGACATCAACTACTATCTCCATTCTATGCGCCGGACTGTCAACTCTTGTCGGAACCTGTTCTATGTAAATCGTGTAATCCTTTGTAAGTATGTACGATATCGTTGACGACAGCATGAGAGCAGGTAACAGGTTGTAACCGCCTGTCATCTCAACTGTCATAAGGACTCCAGCTATAGGTGTCTTGCAAGCTCCGGCTATAAAGGATGCCATACCGACCAGCACATAGCTTTCGGGCTGAACGACAACATTAGGCAGCATCTGATGGAATATGAATCCTATAGCACCACCCACAAAACTCCCTATTACTACCGATGGACCGAAAACACCACCGCTTCCACCACTACCAATCGTAAATGAAGTTGCAATTATTTTTCCGATTATAGCCAATAGGATTACTTCAATTGCGAGTTTTTTATCTATAAGCTCCTGAACGAATCCATATCCCATTCCAAGTGCATGAGGTATGAATACACCTATTAATCCCGTAAGGAGTCCTCCTATAAGCGGTTTGAAGTAGTTTGGAATTCTTAATTTCTTAAAGATAGAATGGACACCGTAAAAAGTTCTCACGTATGTTATGGCAAAACATGCCGATATCACGCCGAGGATGGCATATATTGGTAACTCGTATATCGAATGTATTCTAACATCGGGAACGACAAATATGTTTAATATGTTACCACCAAAAATCTTTATGAGCTGAATGAAGATAACGTATGCAACTATCGAAGATATAAAGGCCGGTATTATTCCTTCAACCTCATAGTCCCTCTTATATAAAACCTCTACACCGAATATCGCCCCACCGAACGGAGATCTGAATATGCTTCCTATTCCACCCGCAACTCCGCACAGAACAAGTAATCTCCTCTCCTTATCTGACAGCTTCAGCATGCTTGCAAGAATTGATCCAAATCCAGCCCCTATTTGTGCAATCGGACCTTCTCTACCACCGCTTCCACCGCTTCCTATTGTTACGGCTGATGCTATCATCTTAACAACCGGTACCCTAGACCTTATGATACCCCTGAGCCTGTGAAAAGATCTTATAACCGCATCTGTTCCGTGCCCTTCGGCTTCAGGAGCTAGTGTGTAAACTATTAAACCGCTTATCAGACCACCTATCGACGGTATGAGGAAGAGGGGTAGGTGAGATATGCGGAAGTCGTGTTTGATTATCTCTATCTCCCCACCGGCATTGGGCGGCTTGAATTCGGCTAAACCTACTAGAAAGAGTTTTGTGAAAAATTCGAGTAGAAAATAGAATAAAAAGGCACCAAATCCAGATATTATACCCACCAAGACCGAAAGTACTATTATGTTCTTGAATTTCATTATATTAGGAATCAAAACGTCTATGTTTAAAAATGTATTTTATTCTTTATGATTGCTCTGGTCAGCGCCTGTTTACTGGGTATTAACTGCAGATACGATGGTGGTAACTCCCTGGATAAAAGACTGATAGATGCTATTAAAGAGAAGAATATAATACCCATACCCGTCTGTCCGGAACAGATCTCAGGATTGTCAACTCCGAGAAAGCAGTGCGAAATAGTTGAAGGAGATGGTTTCGACGTCTTGAATGGAAGGGCTAGGGTCATAAGTATAGATGGAGAGGATCTGACGGAATTTTTCATAAGGGGTGCTATGGAAGTTCTTAAGATAGTGAAGATTTTGAACATAAAGATTGCAATAATGAAACAGTACAGTCCATCGTGTGCATGCGGTGTAATATATGACGGTACGTTTAAGAATAGGTTTAAGAGTGGATACGGTGTAACATCGGCTTTATTAATAAAAAACGGTGTAAGGGTGATAAGTCATCAAAGCTTAAATAATATTATAAAAAGCTAACTAAGGTGATAGCATGGGTGATGTGAATAAGATAATCACTTTATGCGGTAAAGACTGGGCAAAGATTGGTGTCGAATTCTTATTTCTAGGTGGCAGACAGGAGTGTGAAAACTGTAAGCTTAAGAATATCTGTCTGAGGCTTAGAGAGGGTTCGAAGTACAAGATAGTCGGACTTAGAAATGGTGTAGTTCACGAGTGTCCTCTGCATGATGAGGGGGTAGTTGCCGTTGAAGTCGTGGAGCTGCCTATAATGGCCCTTGTCGACTCCAAAGTTGCGGTCGAGGGCGCAAAGATAAGATTTGAAAACAGATGCAATACGATCGATTGCGAGTTATACGGTTTGTGCAATCCAATTGAATTAAAGAACGGAGATTATGTAATAGTAAAAAACATAATCGGTGATCCTCCAGTTAAATGTAAAAGGGGATATAGTCTCAAAATAGTTGAGCTTGAAAGAGGTTAAGATTTTTATAACTAATGCTGAATCCTTGTCTTATGCCTATTGATAAGGGTGATATAGTTAAGATCAGCTACACGGCAAAACTCGAGGACGGTACGGTTATCGACACGACGGATGAAAAAACAGCTAAGGAGTTTGGTATATACAGGGAGGATTACAGGTATGGGGATGTATACGTAATAATTGGAGAGGGAAACGTCGTTAAAGGATTTGAAGAGGATCTTATAGGTAAGGAGGTCGGGTACAGGGGGAAGGTTGTAGTGCCACCGGAAAAAGCATTCGGAAAGTACGATCCGGAAAATAAGGACGTAATAAGTATAGCGAGGCTTAAGGAGAAGCCAAGAGTTGGAGACAGAGTTAAGGTTGGTAATAGAGTTGGTGTTGTCGAAAGGATAATCGGAAGAAGAGCAATAGTCGACTTTAACCATCCGCTGGCCGGAAAGACGATAATATTTGAGTACGAGATAAAGGAAAAGGTTGAGGATATTGCAAAGAAGATTGAGGCTATTTTCATGATATACACAGGAAGAGAGGTTAGCGCGAAGGTTGATGAGAAAAGAGCAATAGTTGAAATCCCTAGAGATTTTCATTTTATGCCATACGCTCCTCTAGGTAAGGTTTCGGCGCTTGATAAGATATTCAAGTATCTAGATATAGAAGAGGTTGAAATAATTGAGAAGCATAAGAAAATAGAGGTTCCGAGGTTTGATGAGCTAGCTGAGGAAATAAAGGATGAAGAGGAAACGTGTGAAAAGTCATAATAAAAGGGCATCTATATTCATTCGGGTGATCCCATGAGGGTTCTCGTAGTAGATGCTGGTGGTAGGGGTAATGCCATAGCTCATGCCTTTTCGAGGAGTGAAAAGGTTAAAGAGGTGTTCGTCGCACCGGGAAATGCCGGAAGTGAATTCTTCCCAAAATGCAAGCAGGCTAGGATTAATGGGAAATTCATAAAATCAATAAGGTCAATTGATGAAATAGTCAGATTTGCAAAGTTAAAAGATGTAGATCTCGTATATATCGGTCCAGAAGAGCCATTAAGCCTGGGAATAGTTGATATGCTTGAAGAGGAGGGAATCCCGGCAGTTGGACCTAAAAAGGATGCAACAATACTTGAAGCTAGTAAATGCTGGGCTAAGGATTTTTTAAAGAGAATACGTGTACCCGTTCCCGAATACAAAAACTTTGACAATCCAGATGATGCAAAGGAATACGTAAGAGAAATTTATGAAGAAGGAAAAAAAGCTGTTGTCAAGGCGGATGGACTTGCTGCAGGAAAGGGTGTTTTTGTATGCAATAGTCTGGAAGATGCGTTTTTTGCAATAGAAGAGATAATGGTTAGGAAGAGATTCGGGAAGGCAGGTGACAGGATAGTCGTAGAGGAAAGACTTTACGGAATCGAAGTAGCGTTCACGGCAATAAGCGATGGAAAGAACGTAAGGAAATTCGGGCATGCAAAGGATTACAAGAGGGCTTTTGATCCCGATGACATAGAAGGTATGAGGGATTTCTACATAGGATTCACGAAGAGGTACATAACAAGGGAAGAGGCTGAGAAGTTGTTCAGAGAGGGAAGGCTTCTCAACCTAAACACCGGGGGCATGGGTGCGATAAGTCCCCATCCGTATGTGAGCAAGGAAGTTGAGGATGATATAATGAAAACAGTAGTCGAGCCAATAATAAAAGAATTCAGGAGATTAGAAGGGACGGAGTTCGTTGGTGTCCTTTATCCGGTTATAATGCTTGTTAAGGAAGACGACAGATTGGTTCCTAAGGTTCTAGAGGTAAACGTAAGAGAGTGCGATCCCGGAGCTCAGGCCAAGCTTCCGAGGCTGAAAACAGATCTGCTGGATATATCGATGGCTGTCATAAATGGTGAACTAGATGAAATAGATATAGAATTCAGCGACAACTACTGTGTGGCAATATGCGCAGTAAGCGGAGCTTTAAAGGGAAGAGAAGGTCTAAAACCGGGATACCCTTCAGATCACTATACGAGTCAGCCTATAAGCGGATTGGAAGATGCTATGAGGGATTCCATAATATACGCTAACGGCATAGCAAAGCCAAACGGATACGTGACCACAGGAGGAAGAGTTCTGACGGTCGTAGGAGAAGGGAAGACTATTGAGGAGGCTAGATCAAGGGCTTATTCAACTATCGAGAAGATAAGTTTCCCGGGGATGAGATACAGAAAAACGATAGGATTACCGGAAATCCCAGATTAATCCTCTTTATGGTATAACGAGGGTACCTATTTCTCTGAAATCACCTCTGATAACCCTTTCTATGTTCTCCGGTTCCCCAAGAAAGATGATTGTTTTTATCTTACTTCTCTGAACTATTTTTGCAGCCAGCAAATCAAGCACAAAGCTTCCTCCTGCCTTTGTCTCCTCTCTCATTATTATTCCAATCAAATCATCAATTTTTATCTCTTCAAATCTCTTTGCATTCGGATTTCTCTTCGGATCCTCAGAGTAGACACCGTTAACAGAAGTGGCGTTTAAAAACAGATCAGCATTTACGAATTCAGCTAAAAGGGCCGAAGTTGCATCTGTTGTATGCCCTGGAAATGTTCCACCCATCACGACGATGTTGTAGTTCTGAGATAACTCGCTCGCCTCCACAAAATCCTTCGGAATTCTTTTAGGTGCTGTTTTTATTGCCGAACATAGAAGCATTGCGTTTATCCTTGTCACGTTTATACCTATATAATCGCAGAACGTGTTATCTGCTCCGATATCTCTTGCAATTCTTATATAATCTCTCGCTATCTTTCCACCACCCACGACCACAAATAACTTATTCTCTCTGGAGGCCCTTTCCAATACTTCTGCATAATTCCTTATTCTTTCCGAACTGAAATCTTTCAAAAAAACAGATCCGCCCAACGAAATTACTATCTTCATAAAACCGGATCACCTCTTAGAAAAAGGTGTTTATCTTCTAAACGATCAATCCCCACATGCTTCGAGACAGTTTTACCCACAACCTCGCGCAGTTCATAGCATTTACAATCAGCCTTTATTTTAAAACTACAGTTCAATTCTAATGTTTTCTGTTCATCTATGTGCTTTTTCATATTAGATAGTCTGCAGGATACGCTAATCACGTTGTCTTTGAATCCATCTGACAATTCCATTGCAGCTTCGATCGGCATACTTTCAAACTTCGTCAGTCCCATAATGTTTATAACTTGCGATGCCATAGCCATGTCTCCACTTTATGCGGAGTGGCATTCATCTGAAATTAAATGAGAGAAAAAGTTATATCTGTGAATTCCTTCACAGATCTTCAGAACAGTCATGGATGGTTATCCATTCGAAAAGTGTTTAAATATATCGTGTTGAGATATGTTAAGGGGCCGTGGGGTAGCCTGGTTATCCTTCCGTCTTGGGGGGGCGGAGACCCGAGTTCGAATCTCGGCGGCCCCATAATTTATATACCCATAGAGATCTTGTTCTGCTATGCTGAAATGCGTAACATGTAACGCAAATCTAATAGGGACAAATTACGTTTCATTCCCCTGTCCGATATGTGGACAAACGATATACAGGTGTAAGAGGTGCAGAAAGCTTGGAAATCCGTATAGATGTCCAAATTGCGGATTTGAAGGTCCGTGAGGTGGTCGAATGGCAAAGGTGTATATGAAGTTGAGGGTTATGCCGGAAGATGTAGAGGTCGATCTTGAAAGGATATACGAAAGGATAAAAGAGGTTGCACCGGAAAGGGTGGAAATTAGAGATTACAAGATTCAGCCGATAGCATTCGGATTGAAAGCTCTGCTGGTCATGGCTATACTGCCAGATGAGGGTGGTATCTGCGATAAGCTGATCGAGAAGATCCAGAGCATAGATGGTGTAGAAAGCGTTGAAGTAGAAGCGACTGAGCTCATATAACATCCTTTAAATGTATGAAGACTTTAAAGGAGAGAATTGCCGAATTCCTTGAGGAACAGTTTGGAATAGACAAAGAGGAATTTCTCAGATTGGATTTGGAATTCGAAGAGAGAGGAAAGCATAGGGTTTACGTTTTTAGAAAAGGATGCCCGAATATTTCCCTGTATCACTATGGAATATATTTTGGGACACTTGACGGTAGGGGGATAAGACTTTCGATTGAGGGTAGTTTCATAGTGGGTAAACTCGCCAAGAAAAACGTCTTAGAAGTGGATGATGAGACTGCACGCAGATGGATGAGAGGAGAGGATATAGAATGCAGTATGAAGGGTTATGTAATCCTGAAATGGAAAAACTTCTTTTTGGGATGCGGGAAGTCGAATGGTAGGATTTTAAGGAATTTTGTGCCCAAAAATAGAAGAATAGTCGATTAAAATTACTTCAACGCATGAAGCATGACCAGTATTTTGAATGAATTCTTTTTACTGTTTCGATGTTCCTTCTAACTATATCCCTCACATCTCTCCTTCTAAGCTTCAAAATCTTCAGGTAATCTTCCGGTTCTCTTATATACTTCAGATCGAGCTCCGCCATTGCACATATTATTCCGAGATTCGTATATGCTATAGCTTCCATACTGTAGCCACCTTCTAAAACGGCAGCAAGTCTTTTATCGCATAACTCCTTCGAAATCTCAACTGCTCTTCTCATCAACTCCGCATAACCTCTAGCAGTTAAAGCCAAATCCGTTATTGGATCCGTAAAATGGTTATCCTGACCAGCAGATATGATTATGAACTCGGGCTCAAATTCAAATGCAACTGGTTTTATTATTTCATCGAATACTGTCAGATACTCTGCATCAGATGTCCCGGGAGGTAGCGGTATGTTTATAGTATATCCCTCACCCCTTCCATCCCCCACCTCTTCAGGATAACCCGTCCCAGGATATAACGGCATCTGATGGGTCGATATGTATAAAACTCTGTCATCTTCATAAAATATCTCCTGAGTACCATCTCCGTGATGTGCGTCCCAGTCGAGTATTAAAACCCTTTTAATACCCTTCTTTAACAGCCATTTAACCGCTATTGCTACGTTGTTGAAATAACAGAAACCCGCACCGGTATAGGGCTTTGCATGATGACCTGGCGGTCTGACCATGGCAAATGCGTTATCAACCTCACCCTTAAGAACTGCCTCCACAGCCCTCAGTGCACCGCCTACGGCTAATAATGCCCTCTCAAATACACCAACAGGTATGTTCGTGTCCCAGTCTATTATTCCACCTATTTTACTGTATTCCCTTAGATACTCAACGTACTCCTCCGTATGAACCATTAAAACGTCTTTTATATCCGCATAGAATGGTTTGAGTAATTTTATCCTTGGATTATCAAAAATACCCTCCTCCATTAGCTGATCAAGTGTGTACGCAAGTCTTTCTCTTCTTTCTGGATGTGTAGGGCTCTGTTCGTGTTCAAGGTACTTCCTATGATAGACTATTCCCGTTATCATCCTTACAGTCTTAAATGTGAATATAAAAAGGTGTTGATCTCGGGATGGACTTTCAGAACTAGATTCTGCTTCGTATTCAAAACAGCAATAATTCAAGGATATAAATCAAAATCGAGCGACAGATCATAAAAAATCAGTACGCATAGACTCTTCCATACGGTCTTTTCGTAACAGGAACCAATTTTAGGAAGTTATCTCCAAGTATCTCATCCGCCTTATATCCAAAATAACTGCAAAAATCTTCTACGACATATTCTAAAAACTTCCAATCTTCTTCCTCCATTTCAACTATTCCTACTTCTTTTCCAAGCTGATGTCTTTCTATTTTACCTCTTATGTACATGACTCCGCCATGCATTCCTGTTCCAACATAATGACATCTATGTCTTTTAACGTTTAATCCCAGAAGAACAACCTTTCCTCCTGCCATATACTCTCCCAAGAAGTCCTGAGAAGTCCCTCCAACGACCAGAACTGGAATCTTATCCTTATAGCCTTTCATGTGTATAGCTGCTCTGTACCCTACGTTATCTCTTATGAAAATCCTTCCCCCCCTCATCGTCATCGCTACGACATCTCCCGCTCTTCCATGTACTATTATCTCGCCGTCATCCATAGTATTTCCAACGCCATCCTGAGCGTTGCCGTAAACGATGATCCTGTGACCGTTCAAAAATGCTCCCAGGTCATTCCCCGGCGTGCCGTATATCCTTATCTCAACCTTTATGTTATCCTTGAAGTAAAGTCTCGTTCCGATGTATCTCTGCCCACATACGTTCCTCAATATCAGCTTCCTCACACCCCTTAAAATGCATTCCCTTATCAGATCATTCAATTCCTTATGTCTTAAATCTCTCGCATCTATTTCTGCATTATCGCTTCCAAACTTCACGTATTTCATCAATTCATCGATTCTTCTTATACCGTTTACATAGGGATCTATTAACATTACTCTCCTGCCCCCTTAATTCCCAAAACTCTAAGCTCCCATTCCTCAAGACCTATTCCTCTCAGATGCTCTCTATTACCCCTCAAGCTTTCAATCGCATTTATACCCATTCCACCAAGCATCTCCTTTATCTCCAAACTCCAGCCTCTTAGAAGATTTACGAGTCTTTTTGCAGCTATCTTTGGATTTAACCTCTTTGATAGTTCAGGATCCTGCGTACAAATTCCCCACGCACATTTTCCGGTATAGCATTTCTGGCACATTGTGCAACCCATGGCTATCAGCGCTGCAGTTCCTATGTAAACGGCATCCGCACCGAGTGCTATTGCTTTAACGACATCGGCCGAATTCCTTATTCCACCGCTCGCAATTATCGAGCACTTATGCCTTATTCCCTCCTCCCTTAACCTCTGATCGACCGATGCTATTGCAAGTTCTATCGGAATTCCAACGTGATCCCTTATTATCTTCGGACTAGCACCAGTCCCTCCTCTAAATCCATCTATGACTACCGCATCTGCTCCTGCCCTTACGATTCCGCTTGCTATCGCCGCTACATTGTGTACAGCCGCTATTTTCACAAAAACGGGTTTTTCATAATTTGTCGCCTCTTTTAACGCGTATATGAGCATTGCAAGATCTTCAATCGAATATATGTCATGATGAGGAGCTGGTGATAGAGCATCGGTTCCTTCTGGTATCATCCTCGTTTCAGATATCTTCTCCGTTACCTTCTCTCCTGGCAGATGCCCACCAATTCCAGGCTTTGCTCCCTGTCCTATTTTTATCTCGATTGCAGCTGCACAGTTTAAATATTCCGGATCGACTCCAAATCTACCGCTTGCGCACTGCACAATTGCACAACTTCCATATTCTTCTCTCATATCCTTCGGTAAACCGCCCTCTCCCGTACAGAACAGTGTTCCAAACTCCTTTGCAGCCATGGCCAGTGCTAGAAATGCATTGTAGCTTATTGCACCGTATGACATTCCTGCAAACATTATAGGCGTTTCTATTACTAGATTTGGCGGTATTTCCGTCTTTATAATGTAATCTCCTTCATCGAATTCCACTTCTAAGTGATCGGGCTTTCTACCTATAAAAGTCCTTAGCTCCATCGGCTCTCTCAACGGGTCTATGGACGGATTCGTGACCTGTGATGCGTTCAGTACTATGTGATCAAAGTACACCTTGTAAGGCTTGTCGTTCCCTGTACCTGTTAGTATAACACCACCCTGCTCCGCCTGCTTCTTTATATCCATAATCACCTCTTTAGTCCAGTATGCGTTTGGTCTGTATGACCCCTCATAAGGCTTTACTATTAAAGCCTTATTCGGGCAGTACACCACGCATCTCTGACAGCCCACGCACTTAGTATAGTCTATGATTATGTCCGTTCCATCCTCGTTCCATCTATAAACCTCCCACGGACACTGCTTAACGCATACTCCGCACTTGTTACATCTGCTCTCTATCCTTTCGACTATGAATTCGGGCAGCAGATGCGACTTCAGCTTCATCTTACCACCCTTTTCAACGCGCCGCTACTCAACCTTCCCACCACTGGTTCGCCGCCATGCGGTGTCCAGACTCTATCGAGATCTGGACAGACTGCTCTTATAGCGGACTCCTCGGATGAAAGGAATAGCAGATCCCCCTTCTCACCAGCTGTAATAGGTCTCAATCTTATTCTGTCTGTCAGTCCAAACATCTCACCGTGATGTGCAACTATTACCGTCCATGGACCATTTACTAGTAGGGGTGAATAAACCATTCTTAAAGCCGTGTAAAACCTCCTCTTCTTTTCATCCATTAGATCTATCTGATCCCACATCGGAGGAGCCAATATCTTTGCAACCACCTCGATCGGTAATCTCTGCCTTCTCATGAGCAGATCGAATATGTAGGCCATTACCTCGGTATCTGTTTTCAGTGTGCAGTAATACCCGAACATCTCCAGATATCTTTTATTCGTTCCGTAAGATGAAATCTCGCCGTTGTGAACAACAGTCCAGTCTAAAATGCAAAACGGATGAGCTCCACCCCACCATCCAGGTGTGTTTGTCGGAAATCTCGTATGGGCTATCCATATGTATCCCTTGTATTCCTCGATCATGAAGAAATCAGCTATGTCCTCGGGAAATCCAACACCCTTAAAAACACCCATATTTTTCCCAGATGAAATTACATATGCGTCTTTAATCTTAGTATTTATATACATTACATTTTTTATGACGTAATCATCATCTGATATATTTTCGCCGTGAGATTTTGGATGAACGAAATATCTCCAGAACATAGGCGGGTCTACTGTTTTTGAATTCTCGTTTACCGGAATTTCTTCATCGTACACGACATCGAAGTTTTTAGCTAGAAATCCGTCAACCTTCTTTTTCACATCCAGATCCTTGTTCTGAATCATCACGTGGAGGCAGTAGTACTCCTTGAAGTCCTTGTATAATCCGTAAACAGCAAATCCTGCACCCAAACCATTCCCCCTGACAGACATGTTTTTTAAAGCCCTTATCGCCATCTCTCCATTAAATCTTCTACCGCTTCTGTCCATCACACCAAATAGACCACATGCTGAAAATTCCTTATCGTCTCTAATCATATACGTTCACCTTTTCTAAAAAATGGGGATTTGAATAAAAATCTTGCTCTGTGTGTCAATTTTATATTTTTATCTTTAACTTCTTAACGACCTCTTCTGCCATATCCATTGTCTTTAAATTACCGCCTAGGTCTGGAGTTGTTTTACCACTAGCTATCACGTTTTCCAATGCTTTTTCGATCTCAGAAGCTGTTTCGTTAAATCCAAGGTACTTCAGCATCATACAGGCTGATAGGATCATTGCACTGGGATTAGCTATACCTTTCCCAGCTATATCAGGTGCAGAGCCGTGAACTGGCTCAAACAGTGCAAATTTATCTCCTATATTTGCAGATGGTGCAAGACCCAGTCCTCCAACGAGTCCTGCCGTTAAATCGGAAACTATGTCGCCAAACATATTTGTCGTAACTATTACATCGAATGTATGGGGTTTTGTGACAAGATATAGGCATCCGGCATCTATATAATAATCATCTGCTTGTATATCTGGATATTTTTTTGCGATTCTGTAAAAAACATCCTTAAAAAGACCGCACGTCTTCTTTAAGACGTTTGCCTTATGAAAGGCAGTTACTCTTTTCCTTTTCTCCCTTCTTGCTAGCTCAAATGCGAACCTTATTATCCTCTCACATCCCTTCTCTGTAATTACCCTTAGCGCTATTGCCGTATCGTTTAAATTGAATTCCAATCCCTTGTAAAGGCATTCGGTATTCTCCCTAACGACTACGAGATCTACATCTCTGAAAAGACATCTAACTCCTTTTAAAGACTTTGCAGGTCTTATGTTCGCAAAAAGATCGAGTTCCTGTCTGAGTTTTACTATTACATCCGCAGCAGTTTCGCCAACAGCACCAAAAAGAATTGCATCACTCTTTCTGCATAGCTCAAGAGTTTCGTCCGGTAACGGGTTACCATACGTCTTTGCACATTCGTCTCCGGCTTCGGCGTATAAGTATTCGAAAGGTAGGTCCAAGCTGTTGAGTATGAACATTGTAGCCTCCATAACCTCCTTGCCTATACCGTCTCCGGGTATGACTACTATCCTTTTCATAGGGTTTGATATGGTTATCGAGAAAAAAGCTTTTTGAAAACTTTAAATATCAAGATTATTAGCCTTAAAGAGTGAATAGGGAAATAGTCTTAAATATACTTGGAAAAATACTCATAGGTTTTTCCGCATTATTCCTGTTTCCAATTCTTGTTGCAGTTTATTACAGGGAGAACTACTATCCATTCATATACTCCGCCATTGTTTCATTTCTCTTGGGCTTGGCGCTATCATCTATAAAACCCAAGAACGAGCTCCTTAGATTCAAAGAGGGTTTTGCAATTGTCAGCCTAGGCTGGCTCCTTACATCGATAATAGGTTCAATACCTTACGTATCGATAGGTTTTCACTTTATAGACTCCTTTTTCGAATCCATGTCAGGTTTTACGACAACTGGTGCAAGTATTGTAAACCAGCCGGAGATACTACCAAAATCCATATTATTCTGGCGCTCGATGACGCAGTGGATTGGAGGAATAGGGATAGTTATGCTTTTCCTGCTTATATTCCCCACAATTGCAAAAGGTGTTGTATTTCAGGCTGAATATCCCGGAATTACGTTAAGTAAGATAAAGCCGAGGATAAGGGATACTGCTCTGATAATATACACGATATACCTATTCTTTACGGCCGCTGAAATAATCATACTTTACATCCTGGGCGTACCCCTATTCGATTCTATAACGCACGCCTTTACTACTATTTCTACAGGAGGATTTTCAACGCATTCTGAAAGCATAGCATATTTTAGAAATCCAACTATCGAGTTCATAATAGCTTTTTTTGCACTCATAGGCGGAATGAATTTTTCAATTCATTATTATATAATGAGTGGAAAGTTTAGCATTTTGAAGGATACGGAGTTAAGGATTTACATAGTGATAGTCTCCGTATCGATTCTGGCCTTAACAATTCTAAATCTAGACAGGTTTAATCTCATAAATTCAATTAGATTTTCAGTCTTCCAGGCTATAAGCATAATGACGACAACCGGTTATACTACGTATGATTTTGACGAATGGAACAATCGTGCAAAGATGATACTGCTGATCCTTATGTTCATAGGTGGATGCTCGGGTTCCACTGCTGGCGGTATAAAGGTTGTGAGAATTTACGTGCTGATAAGATATGCTTTAGATCAGATTTTAAAATCGGCAGAGCCAAAAATGATTAGGGTTATAAAGTACGGTAATGTGGCATTGAAAAAAGAGGTTGTTGATAGCGTAGTCGCTTTTTTCATACTATACTTGCTCGTATTTGTAATATCTGTTTTAATCATGTCGATATCCGGTTACGATCTGCTGACATCAATTTCAGCGGTGGCGGCATGTCTCGGGAATGTGGGGCCGGGAATGGGACTTGCCGGTGCAAGCGAGACTTACAGTCATTTCCCGGACCTTATAAAGATCCTTCTTTGCTTTGACATGTGGATAGGTAGACTTGAGATATACACAGTTCTTTCCCTCTTCATCCCATCTTTTTGGAAGTGATGTACCTGTAGGCAGAATAAGCTGCTACTGCCCCATCACCGCATGCCGTGATAACTTGTTTTAAAGGATTGCCGCAACAGTCGCCGGCTGCAAAAACACCCTCAACGTTCGTTCTCTGAAGCTTGTCGACTTTTATGTATCCGTTTTCATCGAGCTCAACTCCCAATTTCAGTGCTAAATCAACCTGAGGTCTTATTCCGATTGCTATAAAAACACCCTCAACGTTCAGGACTTCTAACTCATCCCTCTTCAAATTTCTTATCACAACCCTTTCAACTCTATCCCTTCCCTCTATCCTTTCAACGACAGAATTCCATATCACCCCTATGTTCATCCTGAAGAACTTATCCTGAAGAGCCCTGTCGGCTCTGAACTCATCTCTTCTGTGAATAACCGTCACGTCGCATCCTATATCCTTTAGATACATTGCCTCGACAAGCGCGGTATTTCCGCCGCCAACAACGAGAACCCTCTTACCCCTGAAGAAGAAACCGTCACATATTGCACAATAGCTAACACCTCTTCCTAAAAACTCCTTTTCACCTCTTACTCCAAGCTCTTTATGTTTCCCACCAGTAGCGATTATTACCGCTTTCGATATGTATTCGTTTTCATCGGTTTTTATTGTGAATAACTCTCCTCTTCTCTCCACATCTAAAACCCTTTCCACCCTGTGATCTGCACCGAGCTCTATTGCCTGCTCCTTCATCTTCATGAGTAAATCCAGACCGGAACCCTTAAAACCCGGATAGTTTTCAATAAAGGGGGCAAGTGCAAGCTGCGACATTGTAGTTGGATCCTCAAATACCACTGTCTTTAAACCGTATCTCGTTGCGTAAATTGCAGACGTCAATCCAGCCGGGCCTGAGCCAATTACAGCTAGATCAAACTCCATATGTTCCATCCCAACAATCCTCCCTCTCTTTATTTTTTCTTCAGTTTAATCAAACATAAATTCCCTTAGTTTTAAGGGTTTTTCTAAAAATTTCAACTCCGATTTTAAACGCCGGCTACGCATGCATTAATGGGAAGAAATCCTTAAACCCTATGAACGACGGTTCATCTTAAGAGAATCTTGAGTCTGTCGTTTTCCACTTAATCTTATTTAAGAATGTGAAAATAAATTTCTTCAGTCCAAATCTCGTGATTTCAAAAAGTTACTGAAAAGACCATGTGTGCCACATCGATATTTAAGAAATTCCAGATTTTAGGCAAGATCTTGCATTTAATCTAATAATGCTTCACAACGGATAGTAAAAGATAAGTTTATCGATATAAGCTGCAAGATTTGAATAACCGGAGCTCTCAGGTCAGTCCGTTAAGGTTGCATGCGAGGAGTTATGCATAAATAATAACCCATAGAAATTCCATTAGTATGATTAGATGGGATGTTGAAAGGTTCAAGAAGATGTTCCCAAATCTTTACCACGAGCTGACGGGAGCAAAAGTACCGACTGTTCTGGATCATCTCGAAATATGCAAGAACGAGAAAGAAGCTTTAGAGATAATAAATTACTTTGAGAGGAGGGGTGAGATTACAAAAGAGTACGCGCATTTCTTAAGAAGTAATATAAAGCAATTGAAATATCTTTTTGGGAAGAGAAAGAGAGGAGATTATGAAAGGAGGGGTTTAATTGATTGAGATAGGAATCGCTGGGAAACCAAATTCAGGAAAGTCAACCTTTTTTAAATCCGCAACTCTCATAGATGTAGCTATAGCAAATTACCCCTTCACGACGATAGAGCCGAATGTGGGAATAGCCCATGTAAGGGTTAGATGCGTATGCGAGGAATTGGGGATAAAGTGCGGTAAGTGTATAGACGGTTGGAGGTTCATACCCGTAAAACTCATAGACGTTGCAGGCTTGGTTCCGGAAGCACATAAGGGAAGGGGACTTGGTAATGAGTTTCTAGACAACCTAAGGCAGAGCGAGGCTATAATACATGTAGTGGATTCTTCAGGATCAACTGATGAGGAGGGAAACGAAATAGGTGTCGGGCAGCATGATCCCTTAAAGGATGTGGAATTCCTTTATAAAGAACTGGACATGTGGCTTTTCGGTATATTGAAGAAGAACTGGAACAAGATAGTCAGGAGGATAAGCATTGAGAAAAGAGATCCTGTTAAGTACATATCGGAACAGTTAGCAGGTCTTGGATTTAAGGAATGGCATGTAAAAGAGGCGATAAAAGAGGTCAAAAAGGATGTACTCAATTTTGAAGATGAAGATCTGCTGAATTTTGCCAGAGAATTGAGAAAAAGAAGGATGAAAATGGTTATATCTGCAAACAAGGCGGATAAGGCACCTGAAAAATTTATAGAGAGTCTTATGAAGCTGAACGAGATAGTCATACCAACATCGGCCATTTACGAGCTCGTTTTGAGAACTGCTGCAAAAAACGGATATATAAGATACCTCCCGGGCGATGAAGACTTTGAAATATTAAAAGAACTAAATGAAAAGCAGAAAAGGGTTTTGGAAAAGATCAGGGCGTTCATGAAAAAATACGGAGGAACCGGTGTTCAAAAGGTTATAAATTCCGTCGTGTTCGATCTCTTAAACTATATAGTAGTTTATCCTGTTGAAGATGAAAACAGATTCACGGATACAAAGGGAAACGTTCTTCCGGATGCATTTCTTGTAAAAAAGGGTACTACGGCGAGAGATCTTGCATATATGATTCATACGGATATAGGTGAAAACTTCATATACGCTATAGATGCTAAGAAAAAGGTCAGAATAGGAGAGGATTATGAGTTAAAACACAACGATGTGATAAAGATTGTATCTGCTGCAAAATAGAATAAGATTTATACATCCAAAGTTAGAAATGGTTGATGATTGAAGATCTGCCGACGCTTGATGATATAGACTGCAGAGATAAATCTGTGCTCGTCAGAATTGACATAAACGCTCCGATAATAAATTCAACAATTCTCGATAAAACACGTTTTGAAAGTCACCTTCCAACACTTAAGGAACTCGACGATTCAAAGGTCGTGCTTCTAGCGCATCAAAGCAGGCCGGGAAAAAAAGATTTCACACCTTTAAAGATACATGCAGAAGTCTTATCGGATCTTCTGGGCAAAGAAGTAACGTACCTTGATGAGATATTCAGCAGCAGGGTTATTAAAAGGATAAGGGATATGAAGAAGGGAGATGTTATTTTACTCGAGAACGTAAGGTTTTATTCTGAAGAACAGCTTAAGAGGAGTGCTGAAGAGCATTCGAGCTGTCACATGGTTCAAAGACTTAAGGACTGCTTTGACGTATTTGTAAACGATGCCTTTTCTGCCAGTCATAGAAGTCATGCATCTCTGGTCGGATTCGTCCCAGTTCTACCATCTGTTGTCGGGAGATTGGTTGAAAAGGAAATAAAGGCTCTGAACAGAGTTCTAAAGGCCAGCGGCAAAAAGATATTTATACTAGGAGGAGCAAAAATAGAAGATTCCGTAAAAGTGCTGAAAAACGTTCTTATAAACGGAATAGCCGATAAGGTTGCCCTTACCGGTGTAGTTGCAAACTACTTTCTAATGCTGAGCGGTAAGGAGATAGGTGAAGTAAACAGGAGGGTTGTGGAGGAGAATAAAGGAGATACTAGGGATGATGAGATGATAGAAATACTCAAAAAATTCAGAGATAAGATAATACTCCCTATGGACGTAGGAATAGAAAAGGAAGGTGTTAGGAAGGACGTTTCCATTGAAGAATTTGACGGTAAGCACAGGATAATGGACATAGGAATAGAAACTATTTCAATGCTATCGGATGAGATATCTAAATACGACATAGCTGTTATAAACGGACCTGCAGGGGTTTTTGAAGACGAAAGGTTTACACTGGGTACCTCAGAGATACTCAGAGCTGTATCAAAAGCAGGTTATTCCGTTGTCGGTGGTGGTCATATAGCCACAGCTGCAAGGATGTTTGGACTTGATAAAGATATGGATCATGTTTCGGTGGCCGGAGGAGCCTGTATAAGGTTTTTAAGCGGAGAAAAGCTCGTAGCATTGGAGGTTATAAAAAAGTACTGGAAGGAAAAATGGAGCAGGAGTAATATTTAAATATCAGTTTAAAAATCCTTTGAAGTGTTTAAACTTATCGAGGAGAGAAAAAGTATTAACCTGCTGCCGAGAAAGGTCTTCTTTACATCTGGTGCAGGTAGTCATGAGGATGCCCTTATAAGCTTTGAACTCGCCTTAAGAGATGCCGGAATCGAGAAGTTAAACATAGTGAACGTTAGCAGCATATTCCCGCCTAACTGCGAGATAATCGACAGGAATGAAGGTCTAAAGGAGCTTTCTCCAGGACAGGTTGTATTCTGCGTTATGGCAAAGTTCACGAGCAATAAGGAAGGAAAGACAATTTACGCAAGCATAGGAGTTGCATTACCGAGTGACAGCAAGTTGAACGGTTACATAACAGAATACCAGGGTTACTGTGAAGAAGAAGAAGATGTTGGTAGATATGCAGAAGAAAAGGCATCTTACATGCTTAAAACTGCATTTGGAGTTAATCCAGCCAGAACTTTTAATATAACTAAAAAGGCAAGAGTTGAAAAGAACACAACTGTTCTAGCGGCTGCAGTCTTTATCATTTAATCAAAAACCTTGCATCCTCAATCCTTTCACTTTTGCAGTTCGGACATTTCGATATCCTCATTCTGTTAGAAGTAAACCCGCATTCCCTGCACCTTGGAGGTATCATAAAAAGTCTCTTACCCTTTCTCCTGAGAATCCTCGATATCCTGTCGAGAGTTCTGTATATTTCCTTTTCCCTATCGGGTTCAAGTCCGAGTCTGATGCAGATCTCTCTGGCAGTCAGACCCCTTTTATCCTCTTCTAAAACTCTTATGATGTCCTCTATAAGGGCCATATAGAGATTTAGAAATAAATTTAAATAAGTTTGGCTAGCAAGAAGCATGGCAAAAATTTATTACGATAAGGATGCGGATTTGAAGTACATCAAGGATAAAAAGGTTGCAATTCTTGGATATGGAAGCCAGGGAAGGGCTCATGCACTCAATCTAAAGGATTCAGGGGTAGATCTGGTAGTAGGTCTGTACAGGGGGAGCAAGAGCTGGAAGATTGCTGAAGAGGACGGAATGAAGGTCGATACAGTAGATAAGGTTGTAGAAGAGGGCGATATAATAGTCTTCCTTATACCAGATATGGTTCAGCCAGAGGTTTACAGAAAACTCGTTAAGGACAGGCTTGAAGAGGGGAAAATGCTAATGTTTGCTCACGGGTTCAACATACACTACAATCAGATAATACCACCAGAATTCGTCGATGTGACAATGGTTGCGCCAAAAAGTCCAGGACATCTCGTTAGAAGAATGTTCGTCGAAGGCAAGGGTGTACCTGCTCTGATTGCGATCCATCAGAACTACACCGGTAAGGCTCTTGAGATAGCTCTGGCGTATGCAAAGGCAATAGGATGTACAAGAGCTGGTGTAATTGAGACTACTTTTAAGGAGGAGACTGAAACGGATTTGTTTGGAGAGCAGGTAGATCTGTGCGGAGGTGTGACAGAGCTCATAAAGGCCACGTTTGAAATTCTTGTTGAAGCGGGATACCAGCCCGAAGTAGCATATTTCGAGGCCCTTCATGAATTGAAATTAATAGTGGATCTCATATACGAAGGAGGACTTATGAACATGTGGAATTCGGTTAGCGAAACTGCAAAATACGGCGGTTTGACAAGGGGTAGAAGGATAATAAATGAGAGTGTCAGAGAAGAGATGAGAAAAATACTAAAGGAGATACAAACCGGGGAATTCGCCAGAGAGTGGATACTCGAAAACCAAGCCGGCAGACCGGTTTACAACAGATTACTCAGAATGGAAGAAGAACACCCAATCGAGAAGATAGGTAGGGAATTGAGAGAGATGATGCCTTGGTTAAAAAAATGAATAACCAAAAAGTATTTTAAACCTTATGTGATCTCTAAAATTGAGCTCCGGTGGTGTAGCCCGGCCAATCATACGGGACTCTCGATCCCGTGACCCGGGTTCAAATCCCGGCCGGAGCATGGCTTTTTTACCTTGCTCTATTAAAACAAGATCTCTGAGTCTTTGAATCAACGCATCCTCCACTGAGGCACTTAAATTTATCCCTAACTCTTTAGCCAATTTTTTAACTATGGTCTTATAGAAACTGATACATTCACTTTTTAGTCATATCCGTGTTCAATGCTGGTACCATACGTGTAATTAATATTTTAGTATTATATTATTTAATATTACTTAAATTAACATCTTAATAGGATACATACGAAACTTTATGAGCTTTAACAATCTCTGAGGTCAGTACCCATTGTTATAACTTCGTAGTTTTCTCTTTAACTGTCATCCCTATAAATCTTCCAGTATCTCTGATTTTATCAGAATTATGTGCTATTGTAAATTTCTAACTTGAAATTGAAGATATTATTTAGATAAAATTGTTTTATCTACTACTCAGATTGAATTACTTCCTTCAGCTCTTCAGACTTAAAATATCTAAGTCCTTTAAGATATTTGGAGGAAGAGGTACCTAATAGTCCATGATTACTTTTCAATTTTCAAACAAAGTTCTTTGAAAGAATTGCTAAAAGCTATGACAATTCTAATTATATCCATGATTATTGGAGAAATTCTAGGCTTTGTTTCGACTGATCATATGCAAAATAAATTACGATTTATATCATTTAAAATTATTTAAATCTATTTCTTTTATTTTAAAAATTAAACCAAAAAGTTTTAATATATTTAATTTCTAAACATCATTATGAGTAGCAATGGTAAGATGCTAGGTATTGCACTGATATTCGTGCTGTGTTTGGCATTTACACTGGTAAAGGCATCGGCGGCATATGTCATCGTCCCCTGGATTGGTATGGGCGGACATTCAAAGCTGGAATGCAGCGACTGCCATACGAAGTTACCTTATCACAGGATAAACGTATCCTCCATAGAGATATGTGAGAAATGCCATGAAAAGGAAGTTAAGGAGGTAATGGAATCTAAACATGCTGGTTTATGGGCAACACGTCCAGATACAAAGCCAAACACATGCCTAGTCTGTCACAATCCTCATCTGGGTGTTGTTAAGGAAAACGGAATATTCGAGAATCAAACTGTTGCAGAATACAATAAGTTTGCGTTTAAGCTGAAAAAGGTCGGAATACTTGAAACAGAACACACATGGAGGACTTTTGGTTCCATAAGAGAATTCTGTTTGGACTGCCATGGAAGAGGAGATCATGGAAAGAACGTCTCTGACCCTAGCAAGGTTACGGGTAGAGAAGGTGTTTGGTTCCAGCACGATTGGTTCGGAAACGATAGACCGATTCCCAAGATAGAAGGATTGGGTGACGAGAGAGGAGCATTACCGATGGATGATCCAGACTTCATATCCTATGTAGTATGGAAAATAGAGAAAAAATACTACGGTCCCAGAAACGCTCCTTATGGAAGTATAAATTACAGAAGGGCAATAGAAAACTGCAGTCATTCGTGTCATTATGGCGGTGAGTTGTTCGTTATGCACGGCAAAAGAGTTCCTCCCTCAGGCTATGATTGCAGCGATTGTCATCTGGAAAACCATACGGCTAAGAAGAGAATAGAAATGGGCGTACATGCAACTTATCTATCTCAGGACTGTACAAAGTGTCATATACCCCACACGTTTAAGGCTCTGGGTGCAAGAGGCATTCCCGCAGAGGTCATACCAACAACGCCAACAACAACGACAACACCTACCGTAGCAACACCTACTGTAACTCCAACCATGCCCACTCCAGGTTTCGAGTTGCTTACCGCACTGATATGCCTAGTCCTTGCCTATGTTATAGCGAGAAAGCGAACCTGACCTCTTTCAATATGTTATTTTATTTTATTTTCTTTGGTAATAGATTGCGCCTTGCGAAACAGTTAAGTATTTGTTGAGCATTTGTGAGTATAATACATTTATATCATCCTCTCTCAATACATTTAGCCCGTGACAGAAGCATCGAAACCTCAGCTGAGCTGAGGGGATGTGATGGAAAGCTAAGGATGCGGGAGTTTCATTCCCCTTAAGGGGAAAAGGGGTTATCCCGAATGGGACGAGACCGATGATTTACTCCCTATGAACCCAAAGAGGTTGATGTGTCCTAAGGCGGATGTTCGCTCATAAACATCCGCTAAACTCCATTCTAAAGCACAATCTTCTTTTGTCATCAAGAGGTTATAATCGATCTACAAATCATAAAGCGTAATCTGCAATGAAATTTTTTGTAACTGCATCTGAAGTACCACTGTAGCCTTTTTATAATTTTGACTGCAACACATAAGTATGAAGAATGACAGAAGGGATTACTACTACTGGCTGGCGAAGAAAAAAGGGTACAGGAGTAGGGCTGCGTTCAAGCTCTTACAGATGAACAAAACGTTTAAGCTCATAAAGAGCGGTGATTGGGTTCTTGATCTCGGTGCAGCACCAGGCGGATGGAGTCAGGTTGCTGTTGAACTAGGAGCTAGGGTAATTGCAGTCGACATAAACCCCATGAAACCCATAGACGGCGTTCTGTTCATTCAGGGAGATATAACGAGTGAAGAAACTCTTAAGAAGATAAAAGATGTTAGAAAAAAATTCGATGTAGTTCTGTGCGATGCTTCACCAAAGATAAGCGGTAAATGGACAATAGATCATCTGATTTCAATAGATCTTGCAAGATCTGCTTTTAAAATAGCCAGAGAGGTTCTGAGAAGCGGTGGAAACTTTGTCGTAAAGATCTTTCAGGGCGAAGAGATTCAAAACGTATACAATGAGTTCAAAAACTTCTTCAGATTCAAAAAGTTCCATTCTCCCAAGGCATCCAGGAAGAAAAGCTCGGAAATATATTTTATCGGGAAGGGTTTCAGGGCGGAAAAGTATTATAAATAGATCCAGTTCGATTTTTGCTATGTTGCTGATGATTCCCGGTCCCGTTCAGCTACATGAGAGGATAATAAGAGCTATGGCGAGGCAGATGATAGGACATAGAACGGAGGACTTCTCGGAAATACTTCAGTACTGCACCGAAATGTTGAAGAAGTTGTTTAAAACGAGACACGACGTCTTTATAATATCGGGAACTGGGACAGCTGGAATGGAAGCCGCAATTGCCTGTTTTTCAAATATAAGAAGGATTACATGTATAGATAATGGAAAATTCGGTGATAGACTTGGAAAAATAGCGCTGAGGTATGTCAAAGAGGTTGATATTGTAAGATTCGAGTGGGGAGATTCGGTAGAGCTTGAAGAAGTCGAGAAGTCTATGGCGGAGGGGAGTGATGCTGTGGCCTTCGTTCACAACGAAACATCTACGGGTATTTTAAATCCGGCAAAAGAAATCGCGAGAATTGCAAAGAAATACGATGCATTGGTTATCATGGACGGAATTACAAGTGTTGGAGGAGATGACGTAAGAATGGATGAGTGGGGAATAGACGTCGTGATTGTCGGTAGTCAGAAGTGCATAGGTGCCCCTCCTGGTCTATGTGCGGTTGCTGTCAGCGAGAGGGCATGGGATTTCTACAGCGAAAGATGCCCGTTTTATCTTGATCTAATGGCGTATAGAGAAAAGCTCTCTAACTGGCAGACACCTTATACACCCGCACTTCCGCTTTTTTTCGCACTGTACGAAGCTTTAAAAATAATAGAGGAGGAGGGGATTGAGAATAGAATAAGAAGACACAGAATTCTTTCCGAAGCTGTGAGAACATGGGCAGTTGAGGCCGGATTGGAGCTTTTTCCGAAGCTCAACGAGTACAGTTCGTATTCAAATACGGTTACGGCGATAAAAATGCCGAAAGGTATAAGCGATAGGGAGCTTAGAGGTGAGCTGAAAAGGGAATACGGCATTCTGATATCGGGCGGACAGGAGCATTTAAAGGGAAGGATATTTAGGATAGGAACGATGGGAAACATAGGAAAGGGTGAGCTTATAATGACCCTCTCAGCACTGGAAGATATATTACTCAGAAGGGGAATAATAAGGTCAGCTTTAAATTCAGCGATGGAAATACTTAGAAAGCTATGAAGGTTGGCATAGTCGATACGACTTTTGCAAGGATAAACATGGGTAATATAGCGATTGATGAACTGAAAAAGATAAGCACGTTAAAGTACGAAAGGTATACGGTTCCGGGGATTAAGGATTTACCAGTTGCGGCGAAGAAGTTGATTGAAGAGAGGGGATGCGACATCGTAATAGCACTCGGTATGCCAGGTGCGAAGCCCATAGATAAGCAATGCGCCCATGAGGCATCACTTGGTCTGATAATGGCACAGCTCATGACAAACAGACACATCATAGAGGTGTTCGTGTACGAGGATGAGGCCGAAGATGAGAAAGAATTGCTTTTAATAGCGGAAAATAGAATTAGGGAGCACGTTAGAAATGCAGTTGATCTGCTTTTAAATCAGAAGAGATTACAGAAGTTAGCGGGAACCGGTCAGAGACAGGGTCTTCCAGATGTTGGTCCGATTTTAAGATGAAAATGGAATTTAGTCCGAGCACGAAAGGTATTGGTATCTCACCTTGTTCAATTAATACCGTTCTGACTCTCCGCTACTTTCATAACTTTTGATGCATGCGTAGCGGAGGGACTTCCTCCACATCCTGATTTGGAGGCTTTCGGGGGGAACGGGGCTCCCCACATCTTGAGTAAGTTTAAACATGCAACAACATCTCTATTCCAAACCATTCCACAATTCCTACAAACTTTTTCTCTCCACTGCCCATTCGGTGCCAATTTATCACCACATATCGGGCAGTAGGAGCTAGATCCTTTTGGATTGACATAGACGACGGGGATACCATTAATCATGGCTTTGTACTCGATATAGAACTGTAATTGCCTAAAATTCCATGAATGCAATCTTCTGTTCATTTTTCTTCCATAATTGATGCTTTTTCTTATGTCTGTTAGATTCTCGAGGATTATTCCGCAATTGCTTTGCTTAGCTTTCTCTACAATTATATTGGCAATCTTATGAAGCTCATCTCTAACTCTGTTTCTTTCTCTTTTACCATATTTAGAAAGCAATCTCTTGCGAGTCTTTCTTCTATCAACTTTTCTCTGGATTCTTCTTCTCTTCTCGAAGTATGTGTCGTGAATTCTCTTAACTTCAGAAGTGTCTATTTGAAAAAATTCGCCTTTTGAGCTTACAGCGGTTACATTACTCTCGTTAATATATTGCAATCCAATCCTTCGGATTTGTCAAATCTACTTCCTTCCTAAATGGAACAATGACTTTTTCACCGTTCATTATAATTTCTCCAACCTTTAATTTACCTTTTCTCCATTCTTCAATGAATTTTCGCTGGTATTCTCCG
>Ga0190367_1000121_pt1 | contig 60717 bp, 57 predicted proteins | sample 4872181011_MG_FD_171838 | JGI IMG/M metagenome (GOLD analysis project Ga0190367, IMG submission 171838) | Hydrothermal vent microbial mat bacterial communities from Southern Trench, Guaymas Basin, Mexico - 4872-18-10-11_MG | ecosystem: Environmental > Aquatic > Marine > Hydrothermal vents >... | reverse complement strand
GTGGCTACAAACCACTCCACATGGGGGTCATGGACACCCTTCGGGGCTAACGGCATAAGCCCCACATCTAGGAGGTAATTCTTTAACTAAAACCCATAAAAACCTTTATCTCAGAAACTGCTTAACACCCTCTACTAGAAGGCCTTGACACTCCTAGGAAGGGATTAAAGTTAGGAGGCTACGCAAGTAGAGCCGGCTATATCCTATTCAGACTCCGTATTACTATAGAAGACGAGAATATCGTGGATAAAACTCCATTAGAGAATATGGGTGAAATGCTTATTCCAAGATACTTCCCGGGTATAACACCAGAGCTATCTACAGTAAACGAGCTAATAGCGCTTAGGCTCAAGTCCAAGACAAAAGCGTGGACAGGTACTGGTGAGATAGAAATTATTGGTGGATTTAATGATGAACTTGAATGTTTTAAACCAGTAAATACCAGTATTAAAGGATATTACTTCCATATGCTACTTGAACCTAAGGCAATAAACAATATAGGAAGGATAGAAGGATTCAGTTAGAGCTCCACATTCATATCATCTTACCATATCATATTTTCTGAATGTTGTTTAAAGTAAGAGTGGATAGCTTTATACAGTTTTGAATGTGTTATCAAGTAAATGGGGCTTGAGAATTGAAAATAACCTTCCTTGGCTCACATGGTATTGGTAAAACAACTACAGCTTCATATTTAGCAGATGTTCTTGGCTATAAATTAGTTAGGCTTGAAATAATAGATGAAATAGTTAAGTTAAGGATAGAGGATAAGCTGATAAGACAATTACTATTCATCACGCATTACATACGAGATTTCATAACCTCATATTATGCATACAACAACATAATATATGATTCGCATCCATTACTTGTACTCTCCTACTGTTACTGGTGGTATCATAAAACTCGTGATACTAAGCTAAAGGAGTTTATTAAGGATCTTCTAAACCTATTGAATTATTTACCAGTAGTTGATGTCGGAATAGTCTTAGAAGCGAAGGATATTAGCGTAGTATTAGATAGAATAAAGCATAGAAGTAGAGCCAATGTAGATGAAGAGGCTGAAGCAGAATATGTAAAGTTCATAGATAAGGAGACTAAGGAAATAGTTAAACATAAACACTTCTTATTTAAAGAGCTATTATTTGTTAATGGGTGTCTTGAGCTAAATGATAGATGTAAAATAATTCTTTCAAAATTAAACTTACATAAGTACTAGCTAGTAGTTCATCTCCGTTATTAGCTTATCAAAGAATTGTACCATAAAGTTATGTCGTTCTATAGCTATTCTCTTTGATTCCTCAAAGTTAAGTAGATTTATGAGGTTAACTAGTTTTTCAAGGAAGTGGTCTATTGTTCCTTTAATGTTTCTTCCTCTCCTAGCTGACTCGATAAATGCTCTAGCAACACCTATTGCGCCTAGGGCATCTATTTTATCTGCATCACTAAGAATTTTTGCCTCAATGCTTTTAGCCGGGTATCTTAAGGAAAAGCTATGTGCCTTAATAACGTCGACTATTTTCTTTATTTTCGTTTCCTCTAAGCCTATTTTCTTCAGCTCCTCTTCAGCTATGATAGCACTTAGTATAGCATGATGTACTCTCTTCTCCATCTCTAAAGGTCTACCAATATCGTGTAGTAGTGTTGCTATTATGAGAACATCTTTATCAATATTCTCTTTAACCTTCTCAGCAATATCCAAGGCTATTTTTAATACTCTTAGAGTGTGGGGGATACCATGAACATCATCACTCAAACTTAAGTACTTTTTTGTCACCGAGTAAACGCGATTATACAGTTTATTCTCTTTTATAATACTTAAAATATTATCATCGCCCCTCCGCATAGAGGACCCTCAAATCATTCTAGGTAAGATGTTATTTAGCCTTGACTATTTTTGTATTTCATCTAATCCTTTATTGTTAGAAGCTTGGATTACTCTTAAGCAAAGACTTTTATTGCTATAAAACGTATTGATAAAAAGGGTACTTTATTTGGTAACTCGTCTAGCCTTAACGATTATTTAACTTATTATCTCCATTTTCTACGGGTATAGGATCCTCCTCTCATACCTGAAGCTCTTCTTTGGTATCCTCCTCGACCTGGAGTGTATGGCGCTTTAGGTGTTGCTTCAGGTATGTCTTCTTCTGATGGCACTAGTTCTTCGCTTATCTGTTCTATTGAGCCTTTTGATCCTAAATTTAATTGCACTTCTCCTCTATATTGCGTAGTAAAGGCTCCTTTAACTTCTATAGCTGTACCTTCTTCTATTGTTCCAGCGTGCCTTCCCCATAGTGTTAACTTTACTCTACCACTTTCATCTCCCACAATAGCCTCACTTATTGTTCTTACACCCTTTCTAGTTTGAATTACCTTAGTTTCTCCCGCTCTGAGAACACGCACTCTTAGGTTTACATTTTCCATTCCAGGTTTAAGGTTTATGACTTTATTTACGGAAGATTTTTCCATCTAAATTCTTACTCCAAACTTGTTTGCCTTACACTCGCAGTACTACATATATAAGTTTATACGGTTGAAGTAGACTATTATTCATCAGTACTTAGCTTTGTCTCTGTAGATACTCATAACAGGATTTTGCTGCTATTGCTCCCTGGGCCATTGCTGTAACAATTTGTTTAAAATTATTACAGGCATTTGTTACATCACCTGCAGCATATAATCCTGGTATGTTAGTGGACTGGTCTGGGTTAACCGCGACATATCCTTCATTTGTTAACTTGAGTCCTATTTTCTTTAAGAACTCTATAGGCGGCCTTAAACCTATTTCAACGAATACCCCATCCACATTTATGGTCTTACCAGACTTCAACTTTACCCATTCTACTTTATCTTTACCATTGATTTCCACAATCTCGTCATTAAATATTACTTCTATGTTGTTAGCTTCTTTGAGGCGGTTAATGTATATTGGTTGTGCTTTAAGCCTGCCTCTACGATGTACCAAGTATACCTTAAGTGCGTAGCGTGATAATATTAGGGCTCCGAGAACAGCAGAATCGCCTCCCCCCACAACTATAACTCTCTTACCTTTAAATAAGGGGGCATCGCAGGCTGTACAATAGGATACTCCTTTACCTATGAATCTGTCTTCTCCAGATACGTTTAACTTCCTCTTTTCTGCACCTACGGCGAGTATTACTGTTTTCCCTATAATTACACCATTATTCTTTGTATAAACTTTGAATGTTTTGTCCTCTTTCTTTACGTCTATTACCTCATCAAGTAATATTGGTACATTGTAGGATTTTACATGCCCTTCGAAATATCCTATAAGCTTATATGATTCTATACTCTTGAATCCAGGATAATTCTCTATAACATAAGTATATGAAATCTGTCCTCCAAGGATTTTAGTAATAATCAATGTCTTGAGAAGATATCTAGCAGTATATATCGCTGCAGTTATACCTGCTGGCCCTCCACCGATGATTATAGTATCGTATTCTCGCTCCCTAATAACTGGCCTACTTATGCTAAGCGGTAATTTTAATTCTATACTCAAGTCTACCCCCTAAGCTCAGGTATTTCCAGTATCTCCTCTAGTTTACTTTTCTTTATAACATATAACACATATTTCTTCATCTTTGTCTCCAAGAAAGTATTATCAACAACAGCTATAGGTACTTTAACAATCCTGAATACGGGTATATCAAAGACGCTATCCCCTACATAAACAATTGAGTTTAAGCCGTATCCTAGCCTTTTCGCCCATAACTTTAATACTAAGTGTTTATCGAGTAAAGGCACCCTACTAATTCCGCCAACTATTTTGCCTTGATCGTCAACTGTAAGGTCGTTGGCTAAATAGTATTTAATATCTAGTAATTTAGCAACATTTTCTACAAGTATACTTATCCCTGATGATAGTAATGCAATTTCATGCCCTCGCTTTTTAAGCTCATCGACTACATTTTTAGCTTTAGGATGTATCCTTACATTGCTTAAGACATCTTTAATGAAGTATATGTCTACCTCTTTCTTCTTACTCTTCCATAGATTGATATCCTTTAGCATGAATTCGTAATATCCGATTTCACCTCGTAGATAAAATGGCATATTTGGTGAGCCTTGTATGTCTAATTGTTTTAACACTTTTCCCCAGCTACTATCAATATCAACTAATACGCCATCGACATCAAATACTACTAACATTGTTCACCATAATTGTACATAGTGATGTCTACGTATTTAAATCATTAAACTTATGAGTATTGGTGAAAAGATAATTATGCTCATTGATAGAAGGGTGCATATAACAGCATCTATGATTCCATAAACCAAGCTTCCGTTACTACCCTTACCACCTAAAAGCCCAAGGAGGAAAGAGTTAACTAGAATACCCGTCTTAGTTAGCTCTTTAATGAAGAATATGTCGATATGTGTAAACGATGATATAAAAGGTATTTGTGTAGTCAATGCGCTGACATAGATTCTACTAATTAAGTTAATAATAACATTTAATGTTAGCATCACAGAGACAGCCATTATTAGCGTTGAAAGGTAGCTACCTATTTTGAAGATTCTATTCTTACTGATTAACGATGAATAAATGTCTCCTATTCTAACATAGATGCCCGTTAAGGTTTCGAACGCTTGAGGATCAGCACCCATACCCTCTGCTTCACTTAACAGTTCAAGGAAATAAGAGACTATCTTTGGAGGTTTGGCCTCTTTGATATAATGTTTCATTGATAAGCCTAGAGATAAATACGTAATTAGCTCCTTCAATACCTTAACTACATACCGTGGATAGTGATGTAGGGTTAATATTATCTTTAATGCTTGTAAAGGTGACCTTCCCTTCTTGATTTCTTCTGTTATATCACGGGCAATTTTAGGTAGCTCGGAAATGACTTTACGCTCTCTTATCATTTTTAATGTGTAGAATATTGCAGATGGAATAAACGGTATGGTTAAAGATAAAAATACTCCTACATGTAAAGGTAAAATATTCAATATCGTAAGTATAGTAAACAAACCCACTGCTGTAATAAATGATACTAGCACTAATTTATAGCTTGGAGTTGTATAAAGCTCCTTAGGCATTAATGTATCTATACTTATACTTATCGTTATGGCGAAGGTTAAAGGCAGTAAAATACTATATAATACTAGCACTGATTCATCTAATATTGCGAAAACTGAACCTATACCCAGCATACATATAGGAAGTACAATAAAGGCTAGAATTTCGAGTGAGGATATTAAGGAGTACTTTGCAGGAATAGAGTTAATTTTATCTTCAAGTTGCTTAAAGAGGGCCTCCGCCTTTTCCTTTAAAATGAAGTAAAGATCACTTCCACCTCTTTCACTACTCATTACAGATATTATGATCTTTGATACCAGTTGCGAAGGATGATATCTAAAGTGGTATATAATTGCATCTAGAGGATTTAATGCATATAATATGCGTAATTTAAGTATGTGACTAATCTCCTTCTTAAACCAAGAGAAACTCGCTAAATCTCTTATCCTATAAAAAGCTCGTGAGGGTGCAATTCCTGCAGCCGACGCCATATAGAGGTACTGTACTACGAAGGGTAATTCCCTCTCACTCTTACTTATTCTAATAAGTTTACTTATTTTAGTGTAATACAGAGCCATAATTAATGGAATTGAAGACATGAATAGTATTATACTTAATACTTCTAGTTGTGATAGAGGAATAATGTCAAAGTATGTGAGAGTGTAGATTACTGTTATACATAAAGCTGATAGAAGTGTCGAACTAAGTATATATTTCGCAACATAATAGGGAGGTTTGGTATAAAGTGCTGTCAGAAGAGGGTTCTTGAGCTTTTCTCCGAGAAATTCAATTATTTTATTACATTTCATATACTGATGTTTAGTCACTTTTAACAGCCTCAATTGTTACTACTTCGGAATGTTCCTTAGCCTCCCCACAGGTTTCAATATCTATTCTTTTTACATCGGAGAATTGGTTAGGATCCTCATAGAATTTCCAAAACATCTGTGTGACAGTCCTGTAATCGTATAGTTCATTGTGTAATTCTGTTTCACGTCGTAAATACTCTATAAACTTAGCTCTTAGTATTAAGTTTTCAAGGAGCTCTTCTCTAGACCAACCGATTTCATCCATAATCATTCTTGCAGTTAATGTATTGAGAAGTTTATTTAGAGGTATATTCTCTAGTTTATCCTTCCTGACATTATAATGAAATAGTCGATGCAAGATCACAGATCGACCATTGATTTCAAGATCGTAAATATCCACTATACGTCTTAAATAGAGTTTTCGTTCTAATCCATCCTCTTTTCTCTTCACAACTAGCCTTCTTATTACGATAATATTTCTTAACGCCATTAATGATCCTGGCTCTACATTTAATGGATCGCTTATTAGTCTTTGAATGCTAGAGGTGGCAGATTCTGCATGAAAGCTCGTTAAACCGCCGTGCCCGGATAGCAGTGCATTGGCCCATATTTTAGCCTCCTCTCCTCTTATCTCACCTATGATAATATAATCTGCAGACATTCTTAAAGCATGTTTTACAAGCCTAAACATATCTACAGCTCCCCGTTCGTCAAGGCTATATGATTCCCTTGTTATTAGTGGAATCCAATATGGATGAGCTAGTTTAAGCTCTGGCGTATCCTCTATCGTGATTATAGTTGCTCTTTCGGGTATCATGTTAGTCAATGCATTTATCAGTGATGTTTTACCAGTTCCCATGGTTCCAACTACAAGTAGGGCTTTGCGGCGTTCAATGAGTAACATAAGCCAGGCTGCAGCTAGGGGATTTATGGTATTCTTTTCAAGTAGCATTGTAATACTCCAAGGTTTTTCAGGAAACTTCCTAATGGTTATAGAGGAGCCTTTATACCCTACTTCTTTCTTATACGTAACTGTTAGCCTATGTCCATCTGGCAGTCTTACAGATAACATAGGCTGGTATATAGATATACTCTTACCGCTAATGTGAACAAGTCGTTCAACAAGTCTATCAAGTTCAACTTCGTCAAATACGATATTTGATATTAGTGGTCCATAAATCGAATGCATTATTCTTGCCGGGATGGAAGGTCCGGATACTTGAATATCCTCGACGTATGGGTCCTTTACAGCTGGATATAAGGCAGAATACCCTATAAGCTCTCTCATAAGCAGATACGTGTATTTCTCGTCATTGAAAAACTCATTTATTATTTGTCTTAATCTATCCTCACAAAGCACGATATCATCTGGAAGCAGAAATATAAGATCGGATGCTTTTTCCGAAATTTCCTTAAGCTCAAAATCCGTTATTGGCGGATCATGGACCAAGTATTTACCATCAGTCGTTATGAAGATGTTACTTAACCCAATGTTGTACTTATCTAATACTGCTTCGTTTAAATTATCATACGCTTTGAGATCGGCATATACAACCTTGACATTAACTTTAGGTCCCTTACTCTGTTGTTTTATTCTCCTCAAAATATCACCTTAATCTATAAATGGAAAAAAGAGTTATAGTTAAACTGTAATTTAATATTTCATAGTTTGGTTTAGCCATAGTATGCTGAGAACGTTATGGAACCTTGATCTGTATGCAGTGTTACTGGCACAACCTCGCTTGAGGGAGCTGGTATAGCTGTTTCTGGGATTACTATGTGAACTACATGCGCACTTGTATCAACAGATATGGCTAATGAGGCAGACTGTCCATCAACTTCAGTATTTGTTGCATTTAACTGTATAGGTGGACTTGAAAGCACCTGTACAGCTAACAGTCGTGCAGGCTGATTACCTATATTCCTTATTGTAAAGGTTAGGTGATAGACACCATTATTTATGTCATATGTTAATACTGCAGTACCTGTAACTGAAAGTACACCTTGCTTAGCTGCTGAAGAGCCTACCTTAACCATCCACGCAACAGCAATGCCTGTAACGGCAAGTGCAGCTACAGTTACTAATATTGCTATTATTGGCGTTGATATTTCTGCTCTTTTAATCCAGGCACGTCTCATAGTTTATCAACTCCCTTAGTATCTTAGGGTTTATAAAGTGCAAGGGAATACGCCTTAAGGGGTAAGAATGAGCGATAAGGAAGAAAAGCTCATTAAAGACATCAATATCGACCCGCACATGACAATTGGTGAGTTCATAGAGCTACTTGAAGGCTCACATGGATTTACACCAGCAAGCATTATTGAAGCAGCTAGGATACTGGTTGAAGCTTATAAAGGAGAGAATACAATAAAGTTCCTATCCTTCACAGGTAATATTGTAGCCACAGGAATTAGAGGTCTTTTAGCACAGATGATACGTGAGGGCTTCGCTGATGTTATCATTACCACCTGCGGGACAATAGATCATGATATTGCACGAAGTTTTGGAGGAAGATATCTAAAAGGGTATTTTGAAGCAGATGATAACGAGTTATTTAAATTGGGTTATCATAGACTAGGTAACATATTTATACCCATAAGTGATTACGGTCCCCTCATTGAAAAGAAGGCTCGTGAAATATTAGATAACATACTTAGTGAACATGATAAGGTCGAATGGGGTGTAAGAGAATTACTACATGCCCTAGGAAAATACATCAGTGATAGGAATTCTATTATCAGAGCAGCATACGAGAAAAATGTGCCTATATATGTACCTGGTATAGTAGATGGCGCTTTTGGAACACAATTATTCATGTATGCACAGTTCAAAAAATTCAAATTAAACTTATTCAAGGATGAAAGGGAGCTGGCAGACATAGTATTTTCAGCAAAAGAAACTAGCGCTTTAATTATAGGTGGTGGTATAAGTAAGCATCACACGATATGGTGGAATCAGTTTAAGGGAGGGCTCGACTATGCAGTTTACATAACAACTGCTACAGAATACGATGGCAGTCTTAGTGGTGCCAGGCCTAGAGAAGCTATATCCTGGGGTAAAATTAAACCCTCAGCAAAGAAAGTAGTAGTCTATGGTGACGCTACGCTCATTTTACCAATACTATATGCGGCTGTTAAGCATTTACTATGTAAAAGTTAAAAAGAGTACACCAATATAACTAGTATAGCCCAGTGTCTAGGAACTCTGGCCCAAAACACCAAGCATATAATACCCCAAATCTAATAAAGTGCTCAAAGGTTAAAACTATCTGTCGACAGTAAGAAACGACAGTATCCCAGGGTGATAGTAATGCCAGAGAAATTCAAGAGCCTTAGCCCAGCAGAGTTTTTCTATAGGAATAGAGAGATAGCGGGTTTTGCTAATCCGGTTAGGGCACTATACCAAACAGTTCGTGAATTAGTAGAGAACGCTCTTGATGCAACTGACTGTTTTAGTATACTACCGACTATACATGTAGAGATAGCACGAGATAGCGAAGAAGCACCACACTATAGAGTTACAGTTGCAGATAATGGTATAGGGATTCCACCAGAATATGTACCTCAGGCTTTTGGACGTGTACTTTACGGGTCAAAATATGTACTAAAACAGTCTAGAGGAATGTTTGGCCTAGGAGTAAAAATGGCGATTCTCTACGGTCAAATAACAACAGGAAAGCCGGTAATAGTCGAGACGGTTCCACGTAGATCCAAATACAAGTACTCGTTTAAAATACTGATTGACATTGAGAAAAACCAACCAATCGTATTAGAGAGGAAAATTAAGAAGCTAAAGAAAAGAAGACATGGCACTCTAGTATCAGTGGTAGTTGAAGGTGATTGGGGTAGAGCTAAATCAAGGATAATAGAGTATATAAAGCGTACAGCCATAGTGGCCCCATATGCAAATATATACTTCAAAGATCCTGAGGGTAACGTATACCAATATCCCCGTGTAATACGTAAATTACCTCCACCACCTAAGGAGACAAAGCCCCACCCTCATGGCGTAGATATAGAAATGCTGAAAGCGTTAATCTCTAGTGTTGAAGCCGAAACATTATTAGAATTCCTGACTAAAGCATTCCAAAGCGTTGGAGAAAAAGCCGCTCTAGAATTTCTAAAATTTGCTGAACTAGACCCGAATGTTAAACCAACAGATCTCTCAATAGAGGACTTAAAGTACTTAACAAGGAAGTTAAAGGAATTTGATGGCTTTAGAAATCCGAGAGGAGCATCATTATCACCACTAGGCGAGGAAATAATTGAAGCAGGCCTTAAACAAATACTAAAACCAGAATTCGTTGTAGCAGTAACACGAAAACCGTCAGCCTATAGCGGACACCCATTCATAGTTGAAGTAGGAATAGCCTATGGAGGACAAATACCACCAGCAGAGACACCACACCTATACAGATTCGCAAACAAAATACCACTACTATACGATGAGAAAGCTGATGTAGCATGGAAAGTAGTAACTGAGGGAATAGGCTGGAAAAACTATGGAATATCGTTCCCTGCACCAGTAGCAGTTTTAACACATATATGTAGTACTAAAGTCCCGTACAAGGGTGTTGGAAAAGAAAGCGTAGCTGACGTGCCAGAGATTGAAAGAGAGTTAAGAAACGCCTTAAGAGAGGCAGCAAGAAGGCTAAAAACCTACATATCAAAGAAGACGAGAGAGATAGAGGCAAAGAAGAAGATAGTAGCATTAGTAAAGTACATACCAGAAGTCTCAGATAGTCTGGCAGTAATAAGTAAGCCTCCTACAGGCGAAGGTGATGGATTATCATCAGAACAGATAGCTAAACTACTTTACCAAATATTAGAGATTAAGCTTGAAAAATTAGGCCTAAAAGGTAAAGTTGATCTATCAAAGATAAAAGTACAAATAGGTATGTAAGGTGATGAAATATGAGTACACCAGATCAGACAGCAATGATGGATATAGACTATACACAAAGACTAAAGGCAGCACAGATACTCCACGAGAGATTTCTTGAAATAATAAAGCAGATTAAAGCAGGTAAGAATCCAACACTAGTTCTACCTAAGAGAACGCTCTCAAATACAATATTTGATATGGAGCGTGGGTTATTACTCTTAGGTCCTGGAAAAATTAAGCGAAGATTCCTAGATGTCCGTGAAGCCAAAAAGTTCATGCAGACATTACTTATGGCCAAAATTATCTATGAAGCACTGGTAAACAACGAGTATCCTACAATAAGAGATCTATACTATAGAGGTAAGCACACAATAGTATACTATGATCTAAATGGTAGAAGAAAGGAGGAAAACACATGGGATGAACAGAAAGAATCAGATGCAGTCATAAGGGACATAGAGGTATACACTGGACTACTAAGGGAGGACATGCTAATATTAAGCAAGGAGAAGGGTAAACTCGTAGGAAAGATCATACTAAAATCAGGGAGTGATATTATTGATGCATCAAAAATGGGTCATGGAGCATACGCTTTAGAGCCGACACCAGACCTAATAGAAATAAAGGATGTAGATGCAGAGTTTGTACTAGTTGTAGAGAAGGATGCAGTATTCCAACAACTCCACAGGTACAGATTCTGGGAGAAACACCGAGCGTTATTAATAACTAGTGCTGGTCAACCTGATAGAGCAACAAGAAGGTTTGTAAGAAGACTAAATGAAGAATGGAAATTACCGGTATACATACTAACAGATGCAGACCCATATGGATGGTATATATACTCAGTATTCAAAATAGGCTCAATAACTCTATCATATGAGAGTGAGAGACTAGCAACATCAAAAGCAAAGTTTCTAGGAGTATCAATGAGTGATGTCTTTGGATTAAAGGAGAGACGTAAATGGGTTAAGAAACCATATCTATCAGATAAGGATAGAAGAAACTATGTTATTAACGCTAAACCAGCAGATATAAAGAGGGCACGGGAACTACTGAAATACAAATGGTTCCAAACAGAGAAATGGCATAAAGAAATCTCAATATTCCTAAAGGAGAAGAAGAAACTAGAGATAGAAGCTATAGCAAGTAAGGGTATAAGATTCTTAGCAGACGAGTACATACCAACGAAGATACAAACACAAGACTGGATAGAATAAATAAAAATACCTAACCCTCTACTTCTAAATGATACCTTAAAACCAACACTATAAGGAATAATAATGATATAGCAGTAATAATGTAATACGTTATTGCTCTCCATACAATAACTACTTCAGGTTTAAGCATAAGTGATGCACCTAACTCTATACCACCAGCCCCTCCAGGTGTAGGTATAACACCTAAAGATAACGTAATGCAATATGCTAGTAAAGAATAAATGAAATCTACATTATACCCTAACATATTACAAGTAATGTAAATTGTTAGAGATCGAAGAAGGAGTATTAGAATAGACAAGGCTAAAGCAGGTATCAATCTCCTCCCTAAAATTAAAGCTTGAATAATTGACTTTAAATCTCTAATGGAATCTTCTAAATTTATATTTAAACCCATCCCTTTAGTAAATTTAATTAGTAGTTTAAGGAAGTGTCTTCTAAAGTTGCTCTTAAAGAGCACCAAGGTGGATAAGAGCCATGACAACAATAGGTACAGTGATGCTGCCAAGGGTAATAAGAATATAAAATTCCTTTTAAAGATGATGAAATACGCTGATATGAGCAAGGAGGGAATATTAGTCACCGTGACGTCAAGTATTATCTCTAGTAAAATTATGGCCATAGGTCTAAGAAGATCCCTACTCCCCCCTATATATTTCAATGTAGCAAGCCTTACTACCTCGCCTCCCATAAACGAGGGGGCTATATTGGAAACTGCTTGCGATGCTATACGTGATATAATACATGTGGTAATGTCTATGTTTATGTCCGCTACCTTAGCCATATAGAATAGCCTTACTCCTCCAATGAAGAGTGATAGTAGGTATAATGAGACTATGGGAAAGAGTAGAGAACTACTAGTACTTAGTATGATGGATATATCAAGACCAGTTAGCATAGAGTATACAAATAATATTAATGTAACTAGTGACAGGGACAATAGAAGCCATAAGACATACTTTCTTAAGGATTTCACTCTCTCACGCCGTAATCCATTAAAGATTGAATCATAGGGTTGTCGTTGAAAAGCTAGACTCAAATAATACTTAAACTTTAATTATAATTATACCAACAAAACTTATAACAGTTATAAGAGTAGGGTCAACATTATGTATTGTAGATGCTATTCATCATAGCGTTGATGCTATACTTACCATTGGTGTTGTTATAGGGATTTTTATATACACTATAACCTTGAATCCTTTAATTGACCTGCTAATCACACTACTTATTACAACATTCATAGTCAAAGAAGGTTTAGAATTCTTATACGGGGCAATCTTTAGCTTAATAGATAGGAACGTAGAGAAATTGACTAAAAAGGTAAGAGAGATATCAATGAACGTTAAAGGAGTGAATGAGGTTCATAATGTTAAAGTAAGAAATTATGGAGGATATTACATTATTAACATGAACATTTTAACAATAAAGGAGGCACATAAAGTAGCACATAACGTTGAAGGTGAAGTTAAGAGAAACGTCCCAAGAGTATTAAGGGTACATATACATTTGGAGCCAGTTACGGAACATGAGTGAATTCTTCCATAACATTAGTTATTGTCTATTCTTTCACATCAAATAACTGATATAAAGATATGAAAGTACATTATACATTTAAAATAATAAGTCTCATAGAGTTTAAAAGACAAGAAAAATGAAGTTAAAGTTGTCATACTATTGTTTACTTTATTTTGCTCCTAAGAATCTCTTAGCAACTTCGAGCATATCTGTTGTTAACTCCAAAGGTAGAACTATTTTAGTTGATGGAGCTTCTCCCACCTTATCAAGTGTATTGAGATACTGTAGATATAAGGTGTTGGAGCCAATCTTCGCTGCTACCTCATCTATCTTTTCAAGAGCCATAGCATAACCTTCTGCTCTACGTAAGCGGGCTAATCTTTCTCCTTCAGCCTCTCTAACTAATGCTTCTTTACGTCCTTCAGCCTCTAATATAACAGCTTGCTTTCTACCACTAGCCTCTAATATCATAGCCCTCTTGGTTCTTTCAGCAGCCATTTGTTTAACCATGGCATCTTGAACATCACTTGGTGGCCTTATCTCTTTGATCTCTACTGCAGTTACTTTGATTCCCCACCTATCGGTAATGTCATCTAATTTTGCTCTTAGAATATTATTAATTTCATCTCTTTTAGCAAGAACATCATCAAGTGACATACTGCCTATTACAGCTCTAAGAGTAGTTATAGTTATACCTATTGATGCATTAACAAAATCCTTAACCTCAGTAACAGACTTTATCGGATCAAACACCTTGAGATATATAAATAAGTCTATATCCACAGGCGCATTATCTCTCGTAAAGCATGTTTGTGGGGGAATATCCAACATAAACTCTCGGAGATCAACTGTTTTTGCGCTATCTATAAAAGGTACAAGTATTACTAGTCCGGGACCCTTAGCTCCTATAAGTCTACCGAGCCTAAAGACTACTAGTCTCATGTATTCTCGAACTATCCTTATAGCTCTAGCTAAAATTGTAGCGATCGCTAAAATTATCAACAATACGAATATCATAGTTACTATATCCACTAATTCAAACACCTACTATTCCTAAATTGAGAGTACTATGCCAATCCGTATATATAAATAGATGGCATCTTAAATACTGGTCTAAGCCTTCCTGACATAGAGTTTAAGACCTTTCACCTCAACAACGACCACTTTCTCGCCAGGCGTTATTATACCTTCCACTGAAAAGGCTGACCAATCCTCCTTATTAACGTAGACTACCCCAGGCTGATTAGGTCTAATGGGCGTTTTAGCTATTCCCACTTTGCCTATGAGTTTTTCTTCAAACTTAGGATACTTTCTCCTCATTACAGTTGCAGCTTTAAAGAACACTAACGTCATAAGTCCGCCAAGAACAGCTAAACCTAATAGGAAGGCTATGTGAATTGATGTTATAACCTTGTAAGGTTGGGTGTAGAATAGCAAGAAGACACCTACTGCTGTAACAACGATACCGGTTACTCCAAAAACCCCAAAGCCAGGCATATACATTTCAATAACTAATAGTATGAGTCCTGCAATTAAGAGTGTTGATATTAAGAGATTAGGTGTTATTATAGCCATACCATAGAGGCTTAGTAGGATTAATAGTATTCCTGCTATTACATATCCCTGAAAACCGGTTATCATTATTTCAGCGAAAATAAGCATCGATCCTATAGCGAGCATTATAGGGGCTATTAGAGGACTCGATATTAGTGATACTATTTGCTCCCAATAGCTAGGTTTAACTTCTTCAACTATGTACAGATTATTTTCATTTAGAATTGTAAGAAGGGTATTAGCCTTATATGCAAATCCTACCTTGTATGCCTCCTCAGCGGTTAATACAAGGTTCTCTTTGACAAATTTCTCTGCAATCTCAACAAGTGTTTTATTCTTATGGAACTGCCTCTCTGCTAGAGATCTAAACCTAGATGCTACATAGTTCACTACTTTCTCATCTGCAGGATAAGGCATAGCCGCACCAATACTAGCACCTTCCCCCATGTATATCTTATTACAAGCTAACGCTATGAGAGAAGCTGCTGAAACAGCTTTACCCCCAGGAGGAATCCAAGCATAACATGTGACATTAGATTCAATGAGCCTCTTAACTATAATATCAGTTGCCCCTAAGTAACCTCCATAGCTATTAATTTTCAAGATTAAAGCTTTAGCATTAGTATGATCCACAACACGCAAAGCCCTAGCTACTAACTCCACAGCTCCGCCGCTTATCTCGATGTCGAGATCGATGAGTACTGTAGGAATACCTGTGGTTTCCTGAGGATATGATACCGCTTTTGGTAGAGAGAGTATTACTGCTAGTATTAGAATCGAGTAGCCAACAGCTTTTAATATGGAAGTCAAGAATATATCACATCTTTATCGTGTATAGTGTAGTATAGGTGAAAGAGTGGTAATATATTCTTCGGTAAGTATTTATACACGAGTTTTAGCGGCAAATAGTATTGTCAAATGTGAAATAATAAGTAATCATATAAACTATGATTAGGAGGGCACGCTCAGATTCTTTAAAATAAAAATATCCTTTAATGAGGACATTAGAAAATAAAACTTATATTTCCCATCTAGGTCTTAATTGCCTTAGGTTATTTCCATGGAAGTCACGTACCATGGAGTATTATCTGCATTGGTTGCATCAATTTTATGGAGTATTAACGCGCCATTAATTAAAAAGTTTGGAGGAGGCATAAATTCTGTTGCATTTAATGCCCTTAGAGCGGCTACAGCCATACCCCTCCTCTTTGTCTTCGTGCTTATTTCTGGAATAAACATAGAAATTACACTTGCCGGATTGCTCTTTATATTTGCTTCGGCTATAATAGGTCCAGGCATCGGAGACATAGCATATATAGCTTCAATAAGAAGAGTAGGGGCTGGAAGAGCGGTCACTATAGGCTACACCTACGTCTTTATATCACAAATACTAGCTACTCTACTACTTGGTGAAAAACTTAGTATACAGCTCATTATTGGTACGATATTAGCACTTTTAGGTGTCTACCTAGTTTACATGGAGAAAACCGGAGAGAACATACCCTCTGAAGCTAAGATAATCGCTATTATACCAGCTATTGCATGGGGTATAGGAAGTGTAGTCAACAAGTTTGCACTATGCTATGCAGATCCTATATCTCTTAGCTTCATAAGAGTTTTAATCTCATCTTCACTGTTAGCATTCTTTGTAAGAAACGAGTTTATCAAAGGAATAAGAACGAAAAGAACACTCCTAGCGGCCTTCATTACAGGAGGCCTCAGCTACGGCATTGGAATACCACTATTCCTGTATGCAATAAACGTGTCAGGAGTATCGATAATAGTACTTGTAACAACACTCACCCCCGTATTAGGGCGCATTCTCAGCATGATTATAGCTGATGAAAAGGTAAACCTCATAGGCTTTGCTGGCACACTAACTGTTGTAACCGGAATCGCCATAGGAACATACAGTAGCTATTAGTCTTACATTAACAAGATGAGCTAAGAAGAGTGAAATCAAGGAATATGAGGAGTTATTAGGGAAAGAATTGACTAAAAGGATAACTAAACATAGCAGTTCATAATTGGATAAGCTATTTTAATGGTATATAAATTTCTATGTAGTGGTGTATGAATGAAAGGCATCCCAGAGTTTACTGTTAGGTTAGTTTTATCTAAGGAAGAGTATGAGAAGATTAAGGATTACGAGGATATATTGATGATGAGGGAGGTTGGGGAGATCGTAGTTCCCGAAGATGATTTTGTTTTAAAGTATGTTGTAGTTGATGTTGATATTACAAGGTGGTTTGACGGGGACTTAATAGTGAATTATACATTTCCTACATTTTTCAAGGATAAGAAATTCGATTTCATACTCAAACTAATAGAGATAATGGTTAAACAGAAATAACACGAAATTAATTTAAATTATCTTATCTATTTTTCTCTGGCCCCATGGAAAACGAGACTTTTGAAGTAAACGTCTTGGCTTTCTTGCCTGAGGAGTAGGGGAACAGCTTCTTACTAAGTCCCCTCTGGTCGCGGAGAAAGGTCTTAGTGACACCATATAGAAGTGATAGTTTAGCTAGGCTTTTTCAGTCTAGTCATGTACCCATAGGCTACCGTTCACGTGCCTATTCTACACCATTATGTCGTAGGTTTCTAGGACTGCCGGTCAGTCTCTCGGATAATTCTCCTTAGGGAATATTTGAGGTTAACCTCATTCCTGTCTAGGTAACTCATGGGCACCTCGTATGAATGATAGGAGAGAGCAATATTATATTAAAAACTCAAGAGAAATGTATCAGGCTTCTATGTCAGAACTGAACCACGACGCCCATCAGATGAGACAGGTGCAGTCATCCTATATTCCTATCTCCCGTGGTCATCATCTATTAGTAAGTATCTGCTAAGTCCTATTTAAAAGATGTTTTGTTAAATTATTAGTTGCTGGCACAAATTTACCGTAACCTGGCTTTATATGGATTTCTCCCTCACTTAAGGCCACTCTTCCCCTCAATACTACTATCTTTGGCCAACCATAGAGTTCTAAACCTTCATAAGGTGTCCATCCGACTTTGTAATGGAGGTCATCAGCTTTAACAACTCTCTTATAGTTAGGGTCTATTATGACTAGGTCTGCATCAGCATCTAATCTTATAGAGCCCTTCCTATATGATAGTCCAAATATTTTAGCTGGGTTTATTGAGAGTACTTCGACTAATCTTTTAAGGCTGAGTATTCCACGTTTAAACCCGTAAGTGAATACTATTGGTAAAAGTGTTTCTAATCCGGGAAGACCATACCATGCATCCCATATATTCTTCCAGCCAACCTCCTTCTCCTCCTTAGTTCCAGGTGCGTGATCAGTTACAACTGTATCGATTACTCCTTCTGCTAAGCCACGCCAGAGAGCCTCCCTATCCCTAGCAGTTCTCAACGGCGGATTCATTTTCAGATATGGTCCCCATTTATCAGCATCCTCATAGGTGAAAACCAAGTAATGTGTACAAGTCTCAGCAGTAACCCTTAAGCCCCTACTCTTAGCTTCTCTCACAGCATCAACAGCATATTCCGTAGTAATATGAGCTAAATGGAGAATCCCTTTAGTATACTCAGTATAGACTATGGACTTAAGGATGGCAAGCTTTTCACCCAGAGGATGCCTTGATTCATGGTGAGCTCTTGGATCTACTCTACCAGTCTTCTTCATCTCCTCAACACTATCATTTGTAAGAGCGTCATCCTCAGCATGGACAGTAACAACTAAATCGTATTCCCTAGAGTACTTCAAAGCCTTAATGAAAGTTCTATCATCGACACCATCAGCACCCAGAGTGAATAGCTTAAAGCTCTTGATGCCCAGCTTAGCAATATCTGGCATATTGTTAACGTTGTAATCCTTTATGAAGCCTGCGTGGACACTAAAATCTATGTATGAGAATTTCTCGCCAAGACTTATCCTCTCCTTAACCTTGTCGATCGTGTCGACATAGGTTATCAGCGGCATATCCATAAAGAATGTCACGCCACCGTAAAGAGCGGCAAGACTTCCACTAAGGAAGTCTTCCCTATGAGTGTAGTTGGGATCGTGAATGTGAGCATGTACATCGAAAACTCCAGGTAGTATAAGCCAGCCTCTAGCATCAATTGTTTCATCGGCCGCTGGCAGGTGGGGTTCCTTAGAAATAGCAACAATCTTGCCATCCTTAATGCCTAAGCTTCCCTCAACAACTTCTCCCTCATAAACAATCTTAGCATTAATGATCTTCAAATCAAGAGGCCCCATAGCATATCACCACGAATATACCATATTAAATCTACCCATAGAGACTAAAAACCATTACCACTAAACAGTAAAGTACCAGAAGAGAAAACGTTATAATGTGTCTGGACTAAACCGTTATATTAGATGATGATACGACGGTCTCCGGAGATAAGTGAAGAGAATTCTCCTTACTGATACAAATTTTGAAAGATTACAGTTTACTACTGCTCTTTGTCAATTCCTCTTGGATGAGTTTTTTAATTGTACTCTCAATTTCCTTTAGCCTCTTCGGATTTCTTGCCTCACAGTATCCCCTAATCTTCGGCTCTGTACCAGAAGCTCTAACGAGAACCCATGATCCATCCTTTAAGTTCAACCTTAAGCCATCGAAATCAAGTTCACTCTCAATTTCATTCTTGAATACTTCTCTCATACGCTCATGAACTCTTGTAACAACAGCTTCCTTTATGTCATCAGGACATCTAATAAAGAATCTACTCTGAGGATAAGAGGGTATATCTGAAAGCACCTTCTCTATGGAGACACCATTCTCTAACATAACCTTAGTTAATAGGGTAGCCTGATATATCCCATCAACCCAAAAGCCCCAGTCCGGATCTATAAGCTTCCATGGTTCAGCTGCCAGAATGGCTTTGCCACCTAATTCTGCTAATTTCTCATGCGTCTTTCCTAGTTTCGTTCTAACAACTTTACCTCCCATTCTCTCAACTACTTCATCTATTGCCAATGAAGTGTCAATACTAACAACTACTATACCCTTTTTCTCCTCTAGTTTCAGTTTAGCAAAGAAAGCTATCAATCTATCATTGTATATGAAGTTACCTGAAGAATCTAACACAGACAGTCTATCAGCATCACCATCGTGACCAAACCCGGCATGACAGCCTAGTGTAACTACCGCTCTTGATAGGTCGGTGAGAGTATCAGGTCTAGGCTCAGGATACCTACCTGGAAATGTCCCATCAATATTACAGTTTAAGGTGTGAACTTTTGCACCAAGCTTCCTAAGTATAGTAGGAGTAACATTGGATGCTGCACCGTTAGCACAGTCAACCACTACTTTAATCCTATCCTTAATGGTCTTAGGAGTCATAAGAGAGGCAAGCTTCTCGATATATTCTGATAGAATACTCTGGGTATAATCAAATTCTATCCTACCTACCTCATTCCATGAAGCCCTCTCGTAGGCATTATTAAATATTATATCCTCTAATTCCATTTCACTTTTAACTGTAGACTCCATACCCTTAGCATCATACACTTTAATACCATTATCTTGTGGGGGATTATGACTAGCAGTAACTATAACTCCACTAACACTCTTACAGTAAGGTATTGAGAAAGCCAGTGTTGGTGTAGGTACTAATCCCAGGAAGTAAACGTTAATACCACCACACATAAGTCCTGTGGAGACACTAAGAGCAAGTAATGGTGAAGTTAACCTGCAGTCATAACCTACATTTACAGTACCCTTACATCCTCTGCGCTTGAGATATGTCGCTAAGGCTAAACCCACATTAAAAGCAAGATCAGGTGAAACCTTCTCTAAATAGGGTCCCCTAATACCAGCTGTACCAAAAAGCCTCCTCTTACCCATAATATCATCCCTATGAGAATAATACTCGTGTAAGATTTAAATATAACACTTTTGAGGATTAGTAGTGCATTAATCCAAGCATGTAGAAGAGATGGACATAACCTAAGGAGGTTAAATCGAGCCTATGCTCGACCTTTATTTGGCTCTTGGCTTAGGATTTATAGTAGGGTACATCATCTATAAGCATCATCCCATACAACTCAAGCTTGACGCCATTTTTACACTTACAGTCCTTTTAATAGTATTCTTTATAGGTTTTAATGCAGGACTTAACATGCATGAGGTACTAGCACAGGGCCTAACAATATTAACTTTATCTCTACTCATCTCATTAATAAACATAGTATTCGCATTAATAATGGCTATGTTATTGAGGACTTTAGTTGTACGAAAGAGAGGATAATCTATGAATGAGAGAGCTTTCATTCTAATATTAATGTTGACTCTTATCTTGGGGCTGGGAGCAGGAGTTCTATGTAGTAGTATTCCAAATCGAGGCTACCTTAACTTTATTTCTCTAACTATTGTTAAAATTTCACTATTACTTCTCTTGTTTAGTGTGGGTTTAAGATATAGTTTAAATCCCAAAATACTAATGAACATTAAGAATACTATTAAATCAGGACTTATACTACCATTATTCTCATTACTAGCTTCCATCCTCAGCGGAATTGTGATAAACTTATTAGTAGGTTTAGATGCCAGGTTATCAATAGCAATATCAGTAGCTATGGGATGGTATAGTTTTATAGCTCCCTATGTAACAAATGTTGCTGGAGTAGTGTATGGCATTCTAGCTTTCTTAAGTAATTTATTAAGGGAGGTCTTTACAATCATTATATATCCATTTATCCCTCGTAATATTAAGGGGAATGCAATAATGATAGGTGGGGCAACAACAATGGACTCGACATTACCTGTAATAGTAAAGTATGGCGGTGAAGATTTAGGTCTAATAGCAATATATCATGGTTCAGTGATCACACTAATCGTACCAGTGCTAGTTCCCTTAATATACTCTTAGAATCCAATAATATAAATGGTGTAATAGTAATGATAGATGTACACTGCCATTTAGACGATGAAGCATTCAAACACGATCTTGACGAAGTTATAATGAGGGCCAAGAATAATGGAATTAAAGCCATAATTACATCAGCTATAAATCCTCATAATATCGAATACTCGTTGCACATAGTCCGTAAGTTTAAGGATTACGTGTTCTTAAGTGTAGGTTTAGATCCGGTAGTATTAGATGATGAAGTATTTAATGAAGTATATGAATGGGTAAAACGAAATATCAATATGATTGTTGGTATAGGTGAAGTTGGATTAGATTACTACTATATCAGGGATCATAATGAAAGGTCTAAACAGAGAGACATATTCATTAAATGGATTGAACTAGCGAGAACTACAGGTAAACCGTTAATAGTTCATTCAAGAAGTGCAGGTAAATATGCCATACAAGTTATACTAGAACAGGGCTATTACAATGTAGTAATGCATGCCTATGATGGGTCAGTAGGCTATGCTATGGAAGCAGCCAAGAAGGGCATATACTTTTCAATACCACCTAGTGTCTGGTTCTCTCAACAGAAACAGAAGCTAGTTAAGAGGTTACCGCTAGAGGCATTACTTCTGGAGTCTGATGCACCCGTATTGGCTCCATTTAGAGATCAAAGAAATGAGCCAGCAAATATAGTCTACGCTGCAAAGAAGATAGCAGAACTTAAAGGTACAACCATAGATAAAGTAGTAGATGTAACTATGAGTAACACTCTTGAAATATTTAAAGACCTTAAGATTAGAGTATAAAGTTGGAACATGTAGAAACATAACATTATAGTGATAGGAGTAAGTAGATGCCTCTAAAGCCTTCACCTATACTCTGTGTTAAATGCAAGGGTATGAAGAGACTTTGTGGGCTAGATTACTGTCCCCGCCTCTTAAGATTGCATAGCACACTTAAAGCATTGGATAAAATAAGGAAGGATGAAGTATTATTTGGCGCTACACCTCCATCGCTTATAGTGGGAGAGTATAATTATCCCATAGTAAGCGTCTTGCCTGCAATACCACCTGAAATCACTGGCGCCAATGCCAAGAAATTTGATAACCCTGAGGTATGGTGGGGTAAACTCAACATAAACGATATAATTAATCTTAGATCAACATTGATACATGCAAAAACAAGGTTTAGAGTAGATAAAGTTCGACAGTTACTAGAAAGAGATAGAATCTACAATGAAATTGCACTAGCGATTATGTCTATAAAACCTGTAGATACGGAGGTTAAGCTAAAAAGTAAACCTATACCACGAATAACATTCGATGACCAGGTAAAGCCCATGGGACCTTCAGCTCCACTGGAGAAACTACAGGTAGTCCAAAATCCTGTGATCCCGAGAAAGATAGATCAAGTAGTACATGATGATTTAAAAGCTGTAGATGCTGTAATAACCTTATACAAGCACGGGCTATCAATATACGATATTATTAGGGTCTTTAGTTTAGGATTGTTAGGGAAGAGGAAGAAAATGGTGCCAACACGATGGTCGATAACAGCCGTAGACAAAATTGTAGGAGATTATTTACTTAACATGGTGAGAAAGAAACCTGTAATAAATGAGATAAGACTTTATAATGTAACTTATCTAGATAACCATTTTGAAATACTCTTACTACCACAAATATACTCATATGAACTAGTGGAGGTATGGCATCCTAATACTCTATGGACTCCTAAAGCGCTATCACCAATAGTGGTAAGCAACTATGAATTATGGAATGGTATACTAAGAGGTGAAATGGATGGAGGATACTATGCTATCAGAACGGGCATTCTAGAAGGCCTTCTTAAGATAGGATACCAGGCTACAGTATTTGTTGTAAGGGAGATAGGTCCAGGATACTACACACCCGTAGGGAATTGGCATTTAAGAGAAAGTGTAAAAAGAGCCTTCCAAATGAGATACGAAAAGTACGACAATGTTAAGGAGGCAATCGACGCCATGAGGAAAAGGCTAAGAGCCCCCATCAGTATAGTGCTGAGAAAGTCAAGAATAATAAAGATGATTTCTCATCAACTAACTCTTAAGAGCTTCCTTAACAAGTCTCTCTAAGGTTAATACCTCCATTTTCAAATAATACTCCTCATCTAACTTGACAATAATAATGCCTAGCTTCTCTAACTTAAGCTTAGCTTTCTCATCGCTAACAAGCTTCTCGACGATATTCATTAGCTTAGGATAATCTATAGTAGGAGTATAATACCAAAAGAGCCCTCTTAACGCAATATTTACGTATTTCTGACTTGTAGCTTTTGCTAAACTTAGAACCTTCAATCCATTACTCTTTAAGTAACTCTTAAGTGCATCCATTAATAAAGCTATTTCATTCAAGATAGCTTACCCTTATTTACTTTTAGATTAACCTATTAATCATCGCTGTATTTAAGTATTATTAGCTTGTATGAGCGCCGATATTAGTCTTTGTGCATGAATTATGTCTTGAAGATCAATGGCCTCATGTAATGTATTAATGTATTTAACTGGGACCATAATGTATATTGCTTGATTATAGAATGGTATGCTAGACTGTTCTACTAGATATTTAATTTCATCTAATGATATGTTTCCTTCAACTCTCTTCATGCCGCCAACATATATTATCAGTCTTCTCTTTTCATTTAGTAGCCTATTCAAGCGGAAATCAATGCTTGAGAAGAATACTATGTATTCATCTAAGGATCTTACTAGCGTGCTTATCATTCTATTCACTATTTCACTGTATTTGCCTAAAACTATAAGCCCATATACGTTAATGTCATAGCTGGCAAGCTCCTTAAAACAAGTCAGTAATAATATTAAACCAATAACTCTACTTAAGGGCCAACCTACAATCTGTGTTGAGCCTATTCTCTCCAACTTCACGTAAGGAGTTACTATAGAATTTACTCTTAAACCCTTGTCTAAGGCTTCTTTATCCTCAGAAAAACCAGCATCAAGAAACACATATTCTTTATTATATTCGTAAGCTAATCCCTTAACAAGACCACCTAGTGTAGGTATTAAGAAAATCTTACCAACCATTGCTCGTACGTTCATCTCCGAGGGTACCTTTATCTTTAAAGATCCATCCTTCAGTACTTCCTCTATAAAGAACTGGGGTACATCCACATTAGTTATAAGCATTACTTTCTTTCTTTCACACGTTAGGAATTTACTAAGGAAAACTAAGTTCTCATGATATATCTCCACATAATTAATGTAGTCATATACTTCATCGATTATAGCTTTCACCAGGTTGATTGTTACATTATCTAACATGTTTAATGGGCTAGTAAACCTCAAAAGTATCTCAAATACTTCGTAAGCTAATTGCATAACTTAGATCCCACACAAATATTAGCGTATTGGACATGTAATAATAATGTTCCTATTAAGGCAGAAGAAGAGGGGATAACACCAAGCTATATGTACTATTTTGAATTATCTTCCTCTATCCCTAATATTTCGTGAAACGTATTCTTTTTACACTTATGACAGTAATGGTACAATTCCTTAAATAATCTTAAATCATAACTTACATCTAATATCCACTTGGTGTTACATTTTTTACATTTTAAGATCCACTTTGTCATTTAAGTTTACACCAAATTTATATTAAATACTTCTTTAGTCTATAATGTTAGAGGAGCTATATTAAAACTTTCTTTAATATACTAGTGTATTCATCAGCCTTACCCCTGATCTGCTCTATGACTTTTTTGAATTCATCAGTAAAGAATGGCGATAAAACTTCAACACCATATAGCGGAATATATATAGCTCTTTTGGATCCGTTACATCCACATTTGTCACATTTATAATTGACGAACACTTTAATTAATGCACTAATTTGATGACCATTCTTACTGAAGTAAGGTCCTTCAACAACATATGTTTCTTTAACTAAAGGATTCTTACATGCAGGACATTTCATACTTGTGCTTATGATTTCTCGCTTATAGACGTATAGTTCATTATCTTTTTTAACGTTACCTTTACTTCCGTTATTATCATTAGTATCTAAGGTGGTATTATTCCTCATGGTTTTCTTTACCTCCTTACTCTTACTTCTACCTAGAAGTCGAGCTAGAAAGGGCATAAGTAGACCGCCTGCTAGTATGCTCTTGTCTATATCATACTGTTAATTATGGTTGTCTTTTTAGTACTAACGGCTAAATAAGTCTAATCATGTAAAAATCATGCTTAAGAGGAGTTATGGTGGTGAGTATATGATCAAAATATCCATTTCATAATCCCCAGTGTTTATAATGGTATGTGTGTAAGCTGGGGGTATGTAGACTATGTCTCCACGCTCAATATTCATGGACTTATTATATTCTTTAAAAACTATTTTTCCTTCACCTTTTAGTATTATGTAAACTTGCTCTCTAAGTCTCTCTAACTCACGTTCACACTTAGAGAGAGGAGGTATTCTTAGGAAATGTAAGCTAATATTCTTGTATAATGTGTTTTGCCCTGGCAGAATATCCTTAAGTATCATTCTATCATTTGGTAGAGATGATTTGAGTATACCTATTCTATATGGCAACATCATTTACTTAACCTTCAGTATGCCCTTTTCGATAAGTCTGTGGAGAGACTTCTTAAGTATTTTCCTAATAATCCACCTCTTCTCTATAGTTCCGAAGAAGTTAATAGCTGTTCTTCTAAGACTCCTTGTTCTGGTAAGATCTAATAGTATTTCTTTCTCCTTCTCTGTTAAGCCTAGATTGTATCTGAGTGCTATTCGGGCTATGTCAACAGGTTTTAGTCCAAGCCATGGATCTTTTATATCTAATTCATTAAGTTTCTTAACTATTTCGAATTCTATAATCGTAACCCAATCATCATCCCTTATATTCTCATACACTTTTCTCAATTCGTTAATTAATTCTCTCTTACTTTTAAACCCGTCAAGCTTAGCGTCTTCGTCCGTAAGCTCCTTTACCTTCTTATATTTTACACTTTTTATCTTAATCAGGGCGATAGGTCTACCACCACCATGGACTATCATTTCATTGTATTTTAATTTCACTTTACCTATTCTTATAGTAGCCTTTTTGACTCCTGATAACATTAGCTTAACATACTCCCCCTTAACCATTAGATGTCTTCCAAGCCACTTCACACTTCAGCACCACTCTTGCTGTTCCAATATTTCACTCATACACAATGAATATTTAAGGGAGGTCTATAAAATTATCTTCAGAAGCACGTCACGTGATGAAGGTCCCCCTAACACTAATGTGTTAGGGGCGATGAGTGGCCTTAAAGGCCACAATGAATGGGGGCCAAAGCGCTGACATTAAGAATACCCTTCCAAGTTTAAGGTGGGAAAACTTGGTTAAAGCATTAATACTAGCCGGAGGTTTAGGAAAGAGGTTAAGACCATTAACCTCCGATAGACCTAAGCCATTGGTTCCCGTAGCCGGAAAGCCCATTATGGTATGGCAGTTTGAATGGCTCAGAAAGCATGGTATAAATGAAGTCGTACTAGCTGTAGGTTATCTTAAAGAGCGAGTAATGGATGAAATTGGTAGTGGAAGAAAGTTCAATATTAGAGTAAGCTATGTAGTTGAAGATGAACCCTTAGGGACAGCTGGAGCAGTAAAAAATGCTGAATCAGTTTTAAAGAGAGAAGAATATTTCGTTGTACTAAATGGTGACGTCATAACTAATATTGAGTTAACTAGAATGTTTGAGTGTATCAAGGATTCAACAGACCTTATCGGAGCAATAGCTGTTGTTCCTTTACCTTCACCATATGGTATCATACACTTCGACGAAAAAACAGGGTACATTAAGAAATTTATGGAGAAACCAGTACTTAAAGAATACTGGATTAATGCTGGAGTTTACGTATTCACACCAAGGATATTTGATTATCTCCCAGAAAAAGGTGACATTGAACGTACAGTATTTCCCAAATTAGCAGAGAGAAAGCAATTAAAGGCGGTGGCATTTGAAGGTGCATTCTGGAAGAGCATAGATACACATAAGGATATTGAGGAAGCTGAAAAACTATTAGCCAGGAATTTTAATGCCCAAAACATATTTAAATGATTATTTAAATTTTCAAATACCTCCACAAGCATTAATTCGAACATTATAACTTATTAAAGACCCCATAATAGACGTAGGTAATCACATTAAATAATCCATACTCTAACCTTGTCTCTTAATTTAAAAATCATTCTTTACTATTTAATCTACCTCAAATCAATTACTATAATCTTAGGTGCTAGTTATGGTCTCGAAAAGAAAACGTGTTATAATAATGGGTGCTGCTGGTCGAGACTTTCATAACTTCAATGTTGTCTATAGAGACAATCCAGAATATGAGGTTGTGGCATTCACAGCAGCCCAAATACCTAATATAGCTAATAGAGTTTATCCTCCAGAATTAGCGGGTAAATTGTACCCAAAAGGTATACCAATATATCCTGAAGAAGCTTTATCAGAACTGATAAGAAAATTTGATGTAGACGAGGTTGTACTATCATATAGTGATTTACTACATGAGGATGTAGGTCATAAGTACTCGATAGTTTTAGCTGCAGGAGCAGATTTCAGGCTATTAGGACCCAAGAGTACAATGTTAAAGTCTAGGAAGCCTGTTATCTCAGTTTGTGCTGTAAGAACAGGTGCTGGAAAGAGCACAGTATCAAGAAAGATTGTTCGACATCTTCTAAAATTAGGGATAAAAGTGGTAGCTGTAAGACATCCTATGCCCTATGGGGATTTAAGAAAACAGATAGCACAGAAGTTTGAAACATATGAGGATCTTGACAAGTACGAGGCAACAATAGAAGAAAGGGAAGAATACGAACAATACATCGAAATGGGTATACCAGTATATGCAGGCGTAGACTATGGTGTAATATTAGAAATGGTCGAGAAGGAAGCAGACCTAATATTATGGGATGGAGGAAACAATGACCTACCATTCTATAAGCCAGATTTACATATAGTCGTAGCAGATCCTATGAGACCAGGTCATGAATTAGCTTCTTATCCTGGTGAAGCTAACCTTAGAATGGCCGATGTTGTAATAATAAATAAGATTAGCTCAGCTAAACCCGAAGATGTAAAAACTGTTGAAGAGAACGTGCGTAAAGCCAACCCCAAAGCTGTAATAATTAAAGCGGATTCAGTAGTAACTGTTGACAAACCAGAGCTAATAAAGGGTAAAAGGGTACTCGTTATTGAGGATGGACCATCAGTAACTCATGGAGGTTTACCTTACTGTGCAGGATATGTAGCAGCAGTAAAGTATGGAGCAGGAGAAATAGTTGATCCGAGACCTTACGCCGTTGGCAGCATAAAGAAAGCGTATGAGGAATATAAGCATATGGGTAAAGTACTACCTGCATTAGGTTATGGGAAAGAGCAAATAAGAGAATTGGAGGAGACAATAAGAAGAATAGATGTTGATGCTATAGTGCTAGGTACACCAGCATACTTAGCTAGACTAATAAACATCGATAAGCCAGTAGTAAAGGTAAAGTATGAATTAGAAGAAGTTGAAGGACCAAAGCTCTCAGAGATAATAGAGGAATTTCTAATCCGTCATAATCTGTTGAAGAAGTAAGTTCTAGCAAGACCTAAACTTAATAAAGCTTTCTAACACTATTATATTATTTGATGTAAAGTGAGTTTAGAAGAAGAGATAATAAACTATCTAAGGGAGAATCCAGGAGCAAGTATAAGGGAAATTGCTGAAGCGTTAGGGTTAAGCTATAGTATAGTTAGAAGCATACTCTACAAACTTAGAAATAGTGGTGTAGTTTCTAAAAGTGAAAAAGGCTTTTACATATTAAGGGAAAGAACAAGATACATTAGCCCTAAAAGAGGTGTTACGCAAACTAGCATAAATGTTATATCTGATAATGTGGAGCATTTGAGAAGTAGCATTAATGAGATAATGAAAAGAATTGAAAATTTAGAAATGAAGTACGAAAATATACATAAAGACCTAGCCTACCTATCAAGCGTGAAGGATCTAATCTCACAACTTAAAGATCTCACTAATAGAATTAATAGTAAAGTAACAATCTTAGAGAAGGAGATAGCCAATCTAAAAAAGCAGATTGAAGCCTTAAGTAAGCAGGCTCTTCTAGCAAAGAGAGGATTAATTAGTAGAGAGAAGGATCAGAAGAACCCCCTTCAATCAATGCTAATGAGTCGAGGTATTATTGAAGTTGAAGAGGCAAAGAGAATAGTAGATTTACGTACAATACATGAGCTTGTTGAGAATGATAAAGCAATAATTATAGGTCCATATGTAGTGTCAAAAGAGTATTATAACATTTTCAAACGCAAATTTCCAATACCATTAGGCGAAGAAAGAAGACTAAGTGGTATAGAAAGAAAGTTACTAAAGGTGATGCTTTCCGAGGGGCTAGCGTATATTCATGGAGGGAAGGAGTACAGAGTTATCGAATAATTCCTTCAACTATAGATAAAGGTTTAATCCACTCTCCAGCATCAACGTAAGCTCCAGGATACAACACTGTACAAGCTCCTATCTTTGCACTAGTACCTATAATTGCACCTAATTTTGTTAGAGTTCTACCTTTAACCTTAACTGGATGTAAACGGCTAATCTTAACTCCTGAAGGTAGCACATTTAATGTTATAACCTTAGGTCCTAACGTTGCTCTAACGCCAACAACACTATCACCTATAAAGCACCAAGAACTGATATCGGCACCTGCCTGGATACTACTCCTTTTCACCTCACTATATGCTCCAACAATAGCACCTTCTTCTATGCTACTATGCTCTCTAATGAAAGCCCCCATACCAATCAACGTTCCAGGACCTATATATGCAGGCCCCTTAATTACTGCATTATGATCTACTATAGCCTCTCCTTCTATGATTACAGGTCCCTCAATTACTGCAGATGGAGCAATCTTGGCGTTAACGCTTATACGCTTCTCCTTTAACTCACTAAGTAATAATCGATTAGCGGTTAAAATATCCCATGGGTACTGTATTAAAACCCAGTGTTTACTCCATACGGCCTGGATAATTCTATTCTCCTTAACGATCTTCTTTAAAGCTAGTTGAATGTCATTCAGGTTAGCTATGTAATTCAGGATGCTTACAGGTAGGATAGAGACGCCTCCATAAGCTATTGAGGACTTAGCGCTCTCAGGCGGTAATAAAACATCTCTTACGAGACCGTACTCAGATATCAATGTTACATAGGTTTCACTATCAGTTACTGGAACACCAAGGAACACTCCATCCATGCCTGATGTAGTATAAGTTTCAATAGCGAATTTGTAGGCTGAGGGATCTGTAATTAACTCGCCATTGACTAATATTACTTGTGGTACCTTACCAATAAGTTCCTTCAATTCTACTATGGAGTCAGTTAGTTTATTCTTTGGAGTTATCATAACGTTTTCTTCAAAGTGCTCTCCCCAAGTCTCTGTTAGATATTTACTAAGTCTTTCATTATCTGTTAGTACATAGATTTCACTTATCTTAGCATTCCTTAATCCGCCAATAACATAGTCTATTATTGGTTTACCTACTACTCGAAGCAAGTATTTACTGTAGTTAATATTTAGAGGTGAAATATCCTTATCTTCAAAAGCAAAGACTACTGCCTTATACCTTTCAAAGAGCTTACTCATGATATATCACTCCACTGTAACTGTTTTGGCAAGATTACGTGGTTTATCCGGATCAAATCCCCTCTTTACTGCAGTGTAATAAGCTATTAACTGAAGGGGTATGATGTATATCATTGGGGATAGTAAGGGATCAACATAAGGTACTATAATAGCTTTATCTAGTAATTTTTTAGCCTCCTTATCTTCATCTGAGACGACGCCCAAGGTGTATGCTCCACGTGCTCTCATTTCCTCAATGTTGCCTAGTAAGTGTTTTTTCATTTCGTCTTCAACAACAACAAACATTACTGGGAATCCTTCCTCAACTAAAGCTATTGGGCCATGTTTGCTTTCACCAGCTGGGTATGCTTCAGCATGTAAGTAAGCTATTTCCTTAAGTTTAAGGGCACCCTCGAGTGCTATAGGTACGCCTATACCTCTACCTAAGTAGTATGCATTTTGTTTATATGCCATTTCTCCTCCGATTAGCTTAGCTTCACCTTCAACCATAGTTAAGGTTCTATTAGCTAGTTCTGGTATCTTGTAAAGCTCTTTTAACATAAAGTCGTGTGTTGACTTATCTATTTTCCCATTATAGTAAGCTAATTTAATGGCTATCCACGATAATACCATGACTTGTGTTGTGAAGGTCTTAGTTGCTGCGACACCTATTTCTGGACCAGCCCTAGTATATACGGTTATATCGCTCTCTCTTGGTATTGCACTACCCACAACGTTAGATATGGCTATAACTTGTGCTCCATTCTTCTTAAACTGTCTAAGAGCCATCAACGTGTCTATAGTCTCGCCACTTTGGGATATAGCTATAAGTACATCTCCCTCTCTAACGCTATTCTTATACTTACTATATTCACTAGCTATGAAAGGTACTGTTACGTAACCTGCAAGAGAATTAAGTAGGAAGTCTCCAACAAGACCTGCATAGAAACTCGTACCAGCAGCCGTTACGAATATTCTATTAGCGTTCATAATCAATTTAATAGCTTGTTCTGCCTCAACACCTAAGCCATGTATAGTATCTCTTAATGCTCGGGGTTGCTCGTGAATTTCTTTGAGCATGAAATGTGGATAACCACCTTTAGCGGCCATATCAGGGGTCCAATCAATAATCCGCGTTCTACTCTTTACATCTATGACTTCGCCAGTCAGTATATTTTCTAGGTGAACAGTGGTAGGAGTAATATATCCAATTTCATAATCGTGTACGACTACTACTCTTCGAGTATATTCCAGAAAAGCAGGTATATCGCTGGCTATGAAATTATATCCGTTACCCAATCCTATAATGAGGGGTGAGTCTTTCCTTGCAAAGAAGATTTTATCTTTTTCATAGGAGACTATGACACCTAATGCAAAGCTTCCCTTAAGGTTACGTATGGTTTCCTTAAATGCTTCATAAGGGCTTAAACCTTTGTCTATGAAATGCTCCATTAAATGAGCTATAACCTCAGTATCCGTTTCACTCTTAAATTTATGACCGAGTTTGATGAGCATTTCACGTAGTTCAAGGTAGTTTTGTATTATTCCATTATGAACTACAGCTATTATACCCTTACAATCGGTATGAGGGTGCGCATTTTCATCACTAGGTCTACCATGGGTGGCCCATCTGGTATGACCTATAATAGTGTAACCAGATACTCTATCGAGATGTTTTCTTCTATTAACTTCTCTAATTTTCCCCTTACCCTTCCTTACTATAATCTCATTATCGAGTAGACTTGCTACACCAACACTATCATAACCTCTATATTCCAAACGTTCAAGCCCTTTTCTAATTACCAAAGCTGGATGTTCAGGTATTCTGCCAGGCTCCGTCGTAATCCCTATTATACCACACAAGTACCTTAACCTCTAAGATGATTAACACTAAGATATACCTACACTCAACCATTTATTAGTGTTTATCTCTAAATGTTAAGAATCTAGTATATTGCTTTAATTTACTCCATACAATATGCTCTCTCAATATCAGATATAGTATTACACAAAGAAGACTGTTATATAATGCTATAGTAAATGCTCCGATAATATTAAAGTTTGTGTAAAGCCAAACCATCTGTTTATGTGCATTAATATCAAACCATTCAATAGTTTTGGTCACGAAAACTCTAAGAGATGATGTAAATGAGTTTAATAAGAGATCTCTAGCATTGTACCATGCTGCATCCTCTTCGATAAATATTGGTTTATTCAATACTGCAGCAGGGAAGTAGAGTAATGTTGGATAGCCTAGAGTGCCTAGTACTATGGTTATGAGTAAGAGAATTTTAAACAATCTCTTTCGTTTTACAGTCATCCAATATATAAGAAATGGATAAACCCATAGTATATAATTCGGATTTTGAACCTTATTAAATAGTAAGAATATGAGGATAATTGATGAAACATAAAGGAAGAACGAGCCTTTATCATTTAATTTAATATTGAATGTGAAATATATTAGACAATATAATATAATGAATAATGGAAGCCATATCATATTTAGCCATTCTAGGCCAGCTAAGTTAAGATTGTAATACATGAGTAGTTGGGGAATATTGAATACAGAGAGCATTTGGGGGTATCTGTTTATATGGAATCCAAGTACCTTGTTAATGAATGCTCTCATATCGAATAATACGAATGGTAAAGAGACAATTGCTATAGGTAATAATGTGCATAATGTGTACTCTATCTTTTTCTTATTATCCCGTATAATTCTATAACCTAACGGCATAACCAGCAATGGTATAAACTTGAATGCTGCACCAATACCTATAAATATCCCACCAAGTCTATAACGACCATCGATAAGACAGTATATCCCTAACAGCATAAAGAATACCATTATAGGATCAAACTGATAAGTGAAGGCTACAAGCCAGACTGGTATACCATAGAACCACCATTTAGCTATCTCCCAGCCCTCCCTCTTGTATAGAAGATAGCCTGTAGCAACAGTGGCCATGAGTAAGGGTATTTTAACTATGAATATTAAGTAATCAAATGATAAGATAGATTTTACAACTAAAGGAGCAAGCATAATAATGTTTTTAGCTATTAAATACGAGATTATGAATAATAATGGTGCTAAAGGCATATAACCACATTTAGGAGCCTCACTGTAAAGTCTTAGGATACCCTCTTTTTCGGCAACCTTCACCCATTGTATAAAGTGATGGACGTCATAATAGTTCCATGCAATCCATGTAGTTACAGCTAGTAATATTGAAGGAACTATTATCTTCGCATAGTCCTTAATTTTACTCATTTTCACTTGTATCCTCTATTATTTACACTACTTTTAGCATTAATAGTATATTCAAAGTAGAGTAAATAACTCTATTCAATTATAACTACATGGACTGGCTAATAATTAAGACTCAAAAAGATAGAGTCACTGTTCTTGTAGAGTATAATACCCAATTAAGCATAAGAATTTTTACAAAAAATGATGCAATGATGCCATTAATTACCTCTTAATTCGGTACGCGACCTCTTACATCATTAAATCAGTTGTCCGGTAGCATCCACATCTGCAACATAAAGTACTAAATTAGCTGGCAATAAATCTTATTGCCTGTTTCCAGTGGGATTTTCGAAAAACGAAAAATAGTATAAATAAACCTTATATACACGGATTCTAGAGTAACCAAATAAACAGAACTAAAGTACATTCAATTACAATAATAATAAGTACTATAAAGAACACATATTACTCTATGGTATTGGTGAAATAGTGAGATGTGTACACTCCTACTCATAGGAGCCGGTAGGATAGGCTCAACAATCTTAAGAGACATGGTAAGAAGAGGATATGAAGTAATTGTACTGTCTCGAAGTGAAGAACGCCTTAAGGAATTAAAGAAAGAGTATGGTGTCTCCGGAGTTCTTGGTAATGCTCTATCTAAACATGTACTCGAGGACGTAATAAACAAACATAACATAAAGTATGTATTAACAGCCTTGCCGGGAAGAATAGCTTTTAACGTTATAAGAAACCTAATCGATATAGGTGTCAACATTATTGATGTATCATTCTATCCTGAGGATGTATTCAAATTAGATGATCTAGCCAAAAGGAAAAACGTGATAGTTGTTCCTGATGCCGGTATAGCTCCAGGACTAAGCAATATACTAGCAGGGAAAATATACAGTGAAATGGAATCCATCGACTCTATAGAAATATATGTAGGAGGTGTGTCTAAAGACAAAGAAGCACCATTGGGACTTGCAGGGACATGGTCCATTGATGACTTACTAGATGAGTACATTAGGCCTACAAGATTGATAGAAGAGGGCGAAGTAAAGGTAGTGGATCCTCTGTCAATAACAGGTACGGTTAGAATACCGGGTTTAGGCACATTCGAATACTTTGTGAGTGACGGATTAAGGACTATGACTAAGACTCTGAGAGAGGTGAAAAAACTTGTCGAATACACGATAAGATATCCTGGACATGTTACTGTTATGAGAGAACTGCGTAGACTAGGATTACTTAATGATAGGGAAATACAAATTAATGATGTAAAGATTAATGTTAGAAAGGTTATTGTCAAATTACTTGAGGAAGCTTTATCAAAGAATACAAGAGATAAAGTAATACTTTACGTTAAGGGGGCAGGTTTAAAGAATGGTAGTAGCAGAGTAGTGGAATACCTCTTACATCAAGAATACGATGAAAGAGAGAAAAAATCCGCAATGGCCAAGACAACGGCCTACTCATTTACAGCAATAGCTAACCTAATTGTAAAGGGCAGGATAAATTATACGGGTGTTTATCCTCCAGAATACATTGGAATGGATAGAAAGTTATATGACCAAGTCCTAAAAGATCTTCTAGGTAGAGGTATAGAAATAATAGAGGTCTACGGTTAATTGCTAATAATATATCCCTTAGCATCAAAAACTCACAGCGAAGAATATTATAATAGAATACTAAGCCGATATAAAAAGGTACTAAGTACATTTGATAATGTAGAGGTATTTAACACAGTTACTTCACTTCACGAAGTAGAGAAGATTCAACCTGAAGAGCATGACGTACCCATATTACTATTTCTCACTGGAGGTACATCAAAGTTAGGCATAGAACTAGCAAGGAAATATAGAAAGCCAGTAATAGTCATAGCTCATGGAGAACATAATAGCCTCCCATCAGCTCTATCCTGCAAAGGTAAATGTGAAATTCTGGGATTACCATGTATAACTCTATACTCCAATGTTCCGGAGGAGATAGTGCGCGAGTTCACAAAAATTCATAGAGCTTACTCAGCCTACTCATACATTAAGTCTTTGAGAATACTGCTTATTGATTCAAAAAAGAAAACAAAAGATGCACAACAATTTGAAAACATAGTAAAAGGTTCAACAGTTATCCCCATACCTCCAGAAGTTCTTGACGAAGAAGTCTCATCTATAAATGATGCCAATATTGAGAGGCAAGTGAAACTTCTAATCGAAGCTAAGAAAATTACTGGAATGCATGAGCATTATAGACATGTAAAAAATGCATTGAAATACTACTTAGCTTTTAAAGAGCTAATTGCCGAGAACAAGGCTAATGCTTTAACATTAGACTGCTTTAACTTTATAATTCGTAGAGGAATCACTCCCTGCCTTCCATTAGCACTACTAAATAGTGAAGGTATACCGGCTGCTTGTGAAGAGGATTACCATAGCCTAATATTATTAGCTTTAAGCATGAAACTTACTGGAAAGCCGGGTTGGATAGGTAACCCATCAGCCATAGATAGTGACCTAATGGTGTTCGCCCATTGCACTATAGCTTTAGCGCTCTCCAAGAGTATTAAACTATTACCCCACTTTGAAACAGGGTTACCAATAGCTGTATCTGGGAATGTACCTTCACAAGAGTGTATCCTAGCTCGAATAACATATGATTATAAAAGGCTACTGCTCTATCCATGCAAAGTAATTAAATCAGGGTTATTAAGTAATAATAGGTGTAGAACACAAATACACCTAAGGTTCTCTAATATATCTCCAAGAGAGTTTATTGAGGAGGCAAAAGGTAACCACCACGTATTGATAGCAGATAGCAAGGTATTAGAGCTATTAAAGTATACTGGTACACTATTAGGCTTGAGGACGAGAATTATATAATCGCATGTTATTATGTGTTCAGCGGGGTCCAGTAAGTCTCTTCCTCACACTCCATCGGCCCTAGCAAACATCACCACAGCTTATTACATCATAATCGGTTAAAAATCAGTGTAGAGGGACCACCGGTAATCATCGGATCTTTGAGGGGGCCACTTCATCATTCAATAATATACTACCTAGGTGTCGATATAAATTTTTAATGGGTTAGCTCTATTAGCGGCCCTATTGATATTAATAGGTCTTTTAAAATAGTACATGAATAGTGTAGAGTAGTGGAATAGTTAAAACGGTGTTAATGCATGAAGCTAGTGGGGATTATCGGTAGTGGTTCTACAACAGTCTATGCCCCGACGATAATCTATGAGGGTGCAGAGGAGGATGCTAAAGAGGAACAATTAGTGTTAATTATTGATAATAAGAGGGGAATGAAGTATCTAGGGGTACTTAGGAATGTAAAAAGGTATGAACCATTCCTAAACATTTATAGAAGGACAAGTTTTGTTGATAACCCGGCTCTTGCTGATACAGGTACCTTACCGCATACAAGTGCCTACATCTCACTAATAGGAATTCTAGATGAAGATGGTAGACTATCTGAGGCGCAATTACCTCCTAACCCTGGGTCTAAAGTATACATTATCCAAGGTGCTGAAGATTTAAAGCTAGAGTTAGGAAGCGGGCTTATAATAGGCTCTCATAAGTATAGTGAAATAAGTATACCCTTAAATCCAAATGGACTAGCATATCATATAGCAGTTATAGGAGCTACTGGAACAGGAAAATCTAGACTAGTGAAAGCTTTAATAGATGAGATACTAGCTAAAACTAGCTATAAAGTTCTAGTATTCGATCATTCTGGATTAGACTACACACCATACTATAAGGAGAATACTATTAGCTCTTCAAATATAACATTGGATTTATCATTAATATCTGATTTGATCCTAGAACGTACAGGATTAGACACAAGAATATATGAGCAGTATGTAACTCTCTCAGTCTTATTATACCTGTATAATGAGATTTTTGCTAAAGCTGGTAAAGGTAGTTTAAAGCATCATGGCCTATCCTCAATATTAAATATAGATTTTAAAGAGCTACATAAAAAGATGGCTGAAGAAGGCATTGCATGGAACCCTATAGAGTTTAAAAAGTATATAGTTCAAGCTGTAGATGAACTTAGGGGTAGAGAAAGCACAAAAGTAAGGTTATGTGTAGCAGTTGACATAAAGCTTGGTAGTAGCTTCTTTAGAAGTATAAGTAATAGAAAACTTCTCCCTCAGCAGGTGATCGAACTTCTTGAAGAAAAGAAATTAATAGTTGTCGATCTAAGCAGTGAGGATATGATAGTTAGAAGGTACATAGTAGCAACAATAATAAGTGAGATCTGGAGAAGAATTGAAGAATCAAGAGAACCAGTAAATATAGTGATAGTGATCGATGAAGCACATAATTATGCATGTAGATACTGTGGTGAGGCTCATAAGTTAATATCTAAAATAGCAAGAGAAGGTAGAAAATGGAAGTTAGGACTCATACTTGCAACACAAAGAGCTGTAGATATAGATCCTGAGATTAGAGGGAACATTAATACATGGATCTTTAGTAAACTACAGACGCCATCAGACTTTAATGAGATAACAGCATATATGAACCTGGCAGGTTTAACTGAATCATCACTAGCAATATTAGGTAAAAGAGAATTCTACATAGCGGGTCTAATGAACCCATTAAACATACCAATATTGATTAAGGTAAGAGAGGTTAAGAAGGTATGAGAGGTTCAGCGAAAGAGAACACAGATATACATGAAATAATGGAAGCCCCCATTATCACATTACCTACTATACTACTTCATAAAGAAGCTAGTAGAATTGTTACTCTCCTTAAGCAGATATCACTAAAGAAGATAAGAAACATACTAGAAGAATATGGGTTAATAAGGAGAATAGAAGAACATTCAAGAATGGATATTAGAGGTATAGCCATTGACACAGGATTTACTGATCCTCCACTAGAGCTGACAGGAGGTAAACTAATAACAATACTCAGGGCTCATGTATATTTCGGATTTAAGCCGAAGAATATGCCACTGGCCGACGTGAAAGGCTTTATACGCTTCATTCAAGGAGATGAAAGCATAGCTAAACCCTTATCCAAAATTATTGAAAGGAAGTTTATTCTTAAAATCCTAAAGGAAAAGAGTAAAGGCAAAGACGAAATAGACCTAATACTATTAGATGGAGAGCTATTCCCAAGAGTGCCACCTGGACTAATACGAAAGAGAGGGGAGAGCACTATAAGTAAACTTTACACCAAGTATCTCAAAGTGACTAAGAGGGTCCTGGAACTGGCTGACAAAACGGATACAGCACTTGTTGGAGTCATTAAAAGAGTATATGGATACGATATAACAATACTCTCAAACATACCTCATATAAGAATTAACGATAAAGCCTTAGCAACATATATACTAGAACCCGGAGAATGGCTATACCTAAAAACCTATGCCGATATAGAGGTTCAACTCGAAAATGTAATTGAAAGATACAAGGACAAAATAGATGAAAGTAAATTAAGAAGCCTAAGGGAGAGATATAGATGGATAAAGGCAGTAACAAATGTTATAGAACAAGCATCAAACATTGACATAGCAATATACAAGGCACCAACACCCTCTTACTTCATGCTTGCGACAAAGGTTGAATTATGGCCTAGTATGAGTCTACTACGAGAAGACTTAATAACATATTTAGCTCATATAACCGGAGTACATGGAGTACCTCACCCCATAGATACTGTGGATACTATGGCTAGAATTACTCCAGAACTATTACATACTATTCAACAACAACTATTCAATCAGATCTCACAAGAGCTAAAAGATCCAAAACTCGCTTTAAGCATAGCTGGTTTAACGAATCCAGAAAAACTAAGAATTATAGGCATAAAATAATAGTAAGATAATCAACTCAAGACTCTACAATATTCTAATCATACATTTATCTCGTATCACCGAATATATTTAGTTTGAGGCTTAATCTTATGCCCAACTTTAGTCATAGAGAAGAGAAGAAAAAAGTATACATTGATATAGCTCTATTAGCTTTACTATTAGCCCTTATTATCATAGCCTTCACATTACCGTTAGGAGAGTACAAGCCTTATACATCCTCTGAAGAAGGGAGCATATTACCTCCTCCGTCGTTTAAACTAAACATTAGTAATAATAACTTAACAAAACGCTATCTTGAATTAAAGGATCAATATGATAAACTACTTGAAAAATACATTATCCTTTCAAGAGAATATGAGGCTTTAAGAAAAGAGTGTTCAAGTTACGTAAACAATGTTACGAGAGAGTTAATGTATGAATTAGGAAGAATACATAAAATGCTACTTCAGAGAACAATAATTGACAGATCATTTCTTCAACCTAATGAGACAACTGGTATAGTAAGAAAAATAATTAAAGAGTACAATCTAACATCGAGAAAGCTAGGAAATGAGATATACTTTTACTATTGGATATTGAGAGAGATAAAGTATTCTAAAGATCAACCTCATCCATTAATCTCTTACGAGTATAAAGTGTATCCTAGATTCTCTTTGAATATTACATTAACTTACATAAATCAGTTTGTTCAATCGCCAAGAGAAACCCTTAATAGGGGTGAAGGAGATTGCGAAGATCAAGCAATTCTCCTGGCTAGCATGCTTATAGAGTACCATAGGCAAGTGGGTATTACTAATAGGTCTGTATTTCTTATTGAACTAAGGTTTAAAGGTGAAAGAGACTCAGGTCATGTAGCTGTATTAGTTAAAGATAGAGTTTTAAATATAACATTGGTTCTGGATCCTGCTGCATCGTATTGTACTATTACCTTTAACGAGAATAACACGAGTATGGAGTTAGAGAACTGGTTAAACTACTTGAAGAAGAACTTAATGTATCGTACAGTAACATTGGTAGAACTTCACACACAGGATAAAACATACAAATTCTATAAAGTTAAGGACTTTATAGAGTGGATGATACATTATTAGATGCTCTCATTCAAACATGAAATATCATAAAAATAATCGTTATAGAAAGTATTAGAATGAGAATAAATTTAATTAAGCCTTATTACTCTCCATAAAAATATTTAAATTATGGGGGTCATGGATCCGGGTGACAAAGCCGAAGTGGCTTATGGATGAACCCAGATACGAATGCACGCCATACAATTCTCTTTCCCATACTTGGCGTATTGAAGAGTGAAGTAAAAGCTCTAGATTATACACGCGGATTAATCACTTTTTCATTAGAGGATTATGGCAAGCAACATAGTGTTCTCCACTAACTCTAACTAATTTTGGCTCTTCAACCTTACAGATGCTAGTGGCATAGGGGCATCTTGGATGGAATCTACAACCTGGAGGCGGATTTATAGGTGATGGGACTTCGCCCTTAAGTTTAATCTTCTCTCTACTCTTTGACAATTTAGGATCAGGGAGGGGTATAGCTGATATTAATGCATTTGTGTATGGGTGTAAGGGTTCCTCTAATACCATATCGGCAGGGCCTAACTCAACTATTTTACCTAGATACATTACCGCTATGCGATCGCATATGTAGTAGGCTGTAGCAAGATCATGTGTTATATAGAGGTATGTTAGATTATACTCTCTCTTTAAGTCTAATAGTAATTTAAGTATTTTAGACCGTATTGACACGTCAAGTGATGAGGTTGGCTCATCCGCTACTATGAATTTTGGTTTTAGTATTAGTGCTCGTGCGATAGCAACACGCTGCCTCTGACCACCACTAAGCTCATGAGGGTATTTTTCGTAAAAATAGTCCGGAGGCGATAGACCGACCTTTGACAGCATTTCAAGTACTAGTTCTTTTATCTCTTTTCCGCTTGCTATGCCATGTATTTCAAGAGGATGACTTACAATTTTACCTACTCGCATCCTTGGATTAAGTGACGTATATGGATCTTGGAATATTATCTGCATTCTCCTTCTATATGGTCTAAGTTTTTTCTCAGGAAGATATGATATGTCGTTTCCTTCAAATAGTATTGAACCTGATGTGGGTTTAAGTAATCTCACAACAAGTCTACCTGTCGTTGTCTTACCGCAACCACTTTCACCGACAAGACAGAATGTTTCACCCCCAATAATATCGAACGAGATGTCGTCTACGGCATGAACAAACTCTCTTTTACCCTTAACTGAGGCGAGAAATCTCTCTATAAGGCTTCTCTCGACAGGGAAGTACTTCTTAAGGTTTCTTACCTCTAATAGTATATTCTTCATATGCACTATCACCTCTTAGCATATAGCCAACATAAAACTCTACGGCCATCCTCTAATACTACCTCGGGAGGCTCCTTTTTACGGCAAATATCCATGGCTTTAGAGCATCTCGGATGAAACCTACAACCTGAAGGGGGATTCCGTAGATCAGGAGGCTCTCCAGGAATTACGTATAGCTCCTTCTTTTTGCCTAACTGTGGTATACTAGCTAAAAGCCCTCTAGTATAAGGATGTAATGGATCATAGTATATTTGGTCTACAGTGCCATACTCGACTATTTTACCAGCATACATTATGGCGGTCTTATCAGCTAAATCAGCAACGATACTTAAGTCATGGGTTATAAGCATTATTGAGAGCTTGAACTTACTCTTCAAGTATTTGAATATATCTAATATTTGGTCTTGAACTATAACATCTAGTGCTGTTGTAGGTTCATCAGCAATTATTAGTTTAGGCTTTAAAACTATAGCCGTAGCTATCATAACCCTTTGCTTCATTCCACCACTTAGCTGATGAGGATAATCATACGCTCTAGCCTTAGGTATGCCCAGTGACTCTAGGGTCTCCTCTGCAATCTTCCAAGCCTTCTTTACATCAGCACCAGTGTGTGAGATAAGCATTTCAACTATATGTTCACCAACCTTTATTAACGGGTTTAATGCTGCTGATGGGTCTTGAAATATCATTGAGATCTTTCTTCCCCTAACCTTTCTCATCTCAGTTTCGGGCAACTTTACTAGGTCTGTTCCCTCAAAGATAATACTACCGTTAACTATTCTCCCAGGGGGAGGGACAAGTTTCAATATGCTTAAACCTAGAGTACTCTTTCCACTACCAGACTCTCCAATTAAACCTAGTACTTCACCTTCATAGATATCTAAAGATACATTATCAACAGCTTTAACCACACCTGTGATAAGGGGGTAATATACTTGTAGATTCCGTATTGATAATATTGGCTTCATTGTCTCATCCTACTCTTAGGATTCAGTAATGCATTCAATCCTTCACTAATTAACATGAAGCCTAATGTCGCCAAGAATATCATTAATCCTGGAAACATAGTAGTCCACCAAATACCTCTAGTTACGTCCCCTCTACTGCCAGAGATATCAACACCCCAGTCCGGCTCAGTGGGCGGTAATCCTACTCCTAGGAAGCTTAATCCAGCCTCAGTTAGTATAGCATCGGCAAAGTTTAGTGATAGAACTGGTATTGCTACAAGAAGGACATTAGGTGCAACATAGGACCTTATAATCGTTAAGCTAGAGGCCCCTATGGCTTTTGCTGCTTCAACATATAAGTTTTCTCTAACACTAAGTGTCTGAGCTCGGACAACTCTAAAATAAGTTGGAATATATATGACTGCTATTGCTAAGGCTACATTGAATAAGCCAGGGCCTAACATGAATGAGATAGCTACTGCAAGAACTATTCCAGGAAATGCGTATAAGCTGTCCATGAGCAATGATAACACTCTATCCACTATCCCTCCCACATAGCCTGAAATTAGTCCTAAAGGTATCCCTATAGAGGCTATTACTACAGCTAATGCTGCAACCATGAGAGAATTTCTCGTACCCCATATCACCCTACTGAGAACGTCATAGCCTAGAAAGTTTGATCCTAGTGGATGAGATAAATCCGTAAATGGGGGTATATATGGCTTAGCAACAGCTTTATAGGGGTCATGAGGCACTATATATGGAGCGAAGATGGCTAAGAAGGTTAGAACCATTACAATGATGAAGCCTGTAATTAACATTTTACCCTCTATTGTGGCTCTTACTTCTTTTCTCCCTAAGATCATTTTATCTAAAAAGCCAGCCATACATTACACCCCTTCCTGACTAGTATCTTATTCTTGGATCTATGTAGGCGTAGATTATATCAACTATAGTGTTAACTATGACGACTACTATAGCGTAGACTACTACTGCTGCTTGAATAGCATTATAATCTCTATAGTATATGCTTTCCATAAGGAATGTGCCTAAACCTGGATAACTAAATGTGCTCTCGGTTAATACTGCACCAGCCATTAAGAGTGCAAACTGCATACCTGCAATAGTAATTATAGGTATTAATGCGTTCTTAAGAGCATATCTAAAGAATATAAGTTTCTCAGGTAGTCCTCTAGCTTTAGCAGCTACAATGAAGTCCTGCTGAAGTACTTCACTTAGATTTTGACGGGTCATTCTATTTATGACACCTGATATTATAAAGCCTAGTGCCAATGATGGAAGGGCCATATGAGATAGTACATCTAGGAATGCCTCTATATCTCCTTGTAGTAATGTATCAATAAGGTAGAGGCCAGTAATAGTTTTTATCCTATATTCAATGATTGTTGATATTCTACCAGATGTTGGAAATAAATGTAAGTAAACACCGAAAACCAATTGAAGTATTAGCCCAAGCCAGAATACTGGTATAGCGTAAGCTGCCACTCCAAAGAACCTAGAAACATGATCCAATATAGTGTTTCTTTTTAAAGCACCAAGAGATCCTAGAGTCAATCCTAAGATTATGGCTACGATCATTGAGAGTATTGCAAGCTCCACAGTTGCGAAGAACCTAGGCCAAATGAGGGTATTTATTGGTAACTTCCAGTAGTATGAGAGTCCAAAATCTCCTCTAAGCATTCTAGATATGAAGTCGATGTATTGAATATACCATGGTTTATCAAGACCCCACTGTTTCATTAATGCCTCTTTTATCTCGGGTGTGGCCTTAGGGCCTAAGATTACTTCGACAGGGTTACCTGGTAGAACACGTAATATTAAGAAGACTATTGTTAGTAATATGAATACCATAACTGGCATTAAGAGAAGCCTAGCAATAATGTATGTTTTTAATGTTGCCGTAGCCGCTCCCTCACCTTAATTACTTTGATGCTTGTTTATCCACAATTCGTAAAGTTAAAAAAGAAAGAAATAAGTTTTATTTTTAACTTAACCATTTTAACTTGGAGGCTTATATAGCTGGTTAAACCACATTATACCTTCTGGTGTTAAGTTTACTCCTTCGACATCTTTCCAATATACTACAACATACTCGTACACTGGTACCCATAATGGTATTATTGGACAGTCCTCGGCTAGAATATCCTGTATTTCATCATATACCTTCTTTCTCTCAGCAGGATCTAGTAGAGTCTTAGCCTTCTCTATTAACTTATCCATTTTGCTATTACTATAGAAACATCCTAACCACTTGGTTTGCGTTGAGTGTAGGAATGGGAATATGTAGTCATCTGGGTCCATGTAATCTGGATACCATCCATAGAGGCTCATGTCATATAGGCCTTCAACGGTTTGTTTTCTGTAAGTACCCCACTCGGCATATTTAACTTCAACTTCGAAGACGCCAGTTTCTTCAAGGGCCTTCTTTATGGCATCGGCAACGTAAGCTTCACGTGACCCATAGTGTGATGGTGTATACCATAATGTTACCTTAAACTTCTTTGTTTCGCTATAGCCTGCTTTAGCCATAAGCTCCTTTGCCTTAGCGATTTCTTCAGACCTGTCTAAATCATACTTTTTGAATACTGGCTTATAGTACTCTGCCAGTGATGGTGTTATTAGGCTATATAGTTTCTTAGCGTAACCCTTGAATATTTCATTGACTATAGTGTCCTTGTCTATGGCGTATGCTATGGCTTGACGTATAGTCTTGTCTGGTATGTGTTTAGTGTTTATTACTAGATATCTTATGAAGGGCGGGTCACCCTTAATAATCTTATAATTGGGGTTCTTGGCTAAGTCTATTAGATCTTCAATCTCTATGTGTCTAAACGCTATGTCTACTTCTCTCTTCTCTAAAGCTATCTTTAATGCAGCAGCATCCTTATAGAATTTAATGATGATCTTGTCTACTTTAGGCTTCTCACCCCAATAGTCCTTAAACTTCTCAAGAATTAAGTATTGGTCAGGTACGAACTTTACTACTTTAAATGGGCCTGTACCGACAGGTTGCATATCAAATTTCTCTCCAAGACTCTTAGCTGCCTCGGAGCTAACTGGAGCACATACTGTAAATGCTAGTACTGGTAAGAACATAGCGTATGGTGCTTTGAGATAGAATTTAACAGTATACTTATCGGCAACCTCGATTTTCTCTACAAGATCAGCAATCATCCATGAAGGCTCGGTCTTAGCGACGATAGCTCTATTCCAGATGCTGTACTTTACATCTTCGGCTGTGAGCTCTCTACCGTCATGGAATTTGACACCTTTCCTAAGGTAGAAAGTCCACACCTTACCGTCAGGGCTAATTTCCCATTTCTCAGCTAAGCATGGTACGATCTTACCGGTCTTAGGGTCAATTTTAACCAGTGTGTCGAAGATGTTGTAACATACTTCACATGACATGAACTCGTAGGCTACTGCTGGATCTAAATGAATCACTGGATCAATGGTGCCAATAACGATGACTACTTCCTTTTTAGCTCCAGGTAATCCCACAAAGGCTATATAAGCCCCGATAGCAGCGATAATAACTATAGCAACTAATATTATGGCTAATGTTTTGGATATAGCCTTATGTTTGGATAAACCCTTTATATTTATTCACCCCAGCCAACCACATAATCGTAAAGAAAGAGCAATTGAGGTCTATTTAAATATTTTCTATTGGAAATATTTAGTGATTATAAAAATGTTACATTTTCGACTGTACTTCGCCTACTTCAAATACTAGATCTCTTGTAAAGACTGAAGAAATGTCGACTCGCATCTATCAATATATTCTTAGTTTTTAAGAACATTATTAGTCTATCTAGGATTAAGTAGTAATCAAAGTCATTGACATATAGAATGCATAAACCTACTGTATATCAGAAAATAGTTAGTAGAATAGTGAATAGGCTTATAGTGTTTGTAGAGGTTCAAAACTATTATGACTTAGATAGTTCATTGCTAAAATCCACAAAGCCTCTACATCACTTGTTGTTAACTCTATTTCATCAATTATTACCTTATTACCCTTATATTTCTCAAAGAGTAATTTAACACCGTTATTATTTTTTATTAAGGCAAATCTTCCAACAATATGGTATTCTAAAATTTCTCCTTGATTCTTTAGTACATTAATATACTCATTCAGTAATCGAGCTTTAAACAAGGTCTTTGACTTAATCTTCATGAGGATGCGCCTCACAAGTTAAGTCTCCTAATGTAGAGACTGAGTTCCCTCTATTGTTAGTGACTTCGATTTACTAGTGTTTAAATGTTTACCCACAACATCTAATGTGCTTAGTATTCTTAAAGAGCGTATTACATTATTTACTTTACTTACTTTAGTTTTATAAATTGTGTTATAACCTAAAGTTTCTTTGATGATACTTTATAGTATGGGTTATTAAACGGTATAGCTTATTTAGCTTTACTAAATGTAATCCTTAGAACATTATGTTTATATTTTACCTTTGCTGACTTGGGATCTACGGGTGATGGTAACTTTATTTCCTTTCTATATAGCCCTTTAATGTGTATGTAAAGGCTCCTTCTATTACTAGAAAGCTTAATAATAATGTTCTCTTTTGATGCTCCTGGAGCCTCTGCTACTATGGTTATGTTGTCATCGTCTTCGATTACTTCTATTAATGGCTCCCAAAGCTTATTGTGAACCCGATGTTCAATGCGACTTTCTTCATTTACTGTTTCTCCTCTCATTATGCTCTCTATAGCCTCGTAGAATTCTCTCATACCAGAACCTATATTTCCGAATTCTCTAATGATAGGTTTACCGTCGGGACCTATTGTGACAGAATATCCGTAAAAGTATATACCATAATCTTTAAGATCATTGTAATCTTCTGTTTTATTCGTGTATTTTTCTTCCTCTAATTCTAGCTCTTTTCTCATTCTTTCAAGTTCATCTAGAAGTCTCTTTATCAATTTCCTAAAGGGATCCCATTCAAACACTAGAGTCTCACATCCCTCCTAGGTTACTCTCCTAGAGGATATTATTAAATCTATCTGGTCTTCAACGGTACTTTAATATTGTTTAAACTATGATATAACTCTAGATTATTCCGTCTTTACGCTCTTCTCAGTCTAGCCTCATCCATCCTTTAAGGGAGGTTACCGCTCTACCTCCCACTTTAACCCTTTCTATTCTTCCTTGTTGTACCTCGATCTTTACATGGACTTTTCCAGGTCTCTTCATAGCATAACCCTGTTCTGAAATTATCGTAGTATATGGCTCCTTCACTTCAATTATCCTATTCTGAACAAGATAGGCACCTAAGGCTCCATTGGCTGTTCCTGTTACAGGGTCTTCATTAACTCCAACGTATGGTGCAAAGCACCTCGTATGTACTGTTGAATCTTTATCTACGGTTTCAAAGGTGAATATGTGAAAACCAGTCACATTTAAGTTACTTGAAATGTCATGTATCTTTAGTAAGTTCGGTTTTAGATTGAGGAGTGTGCTTAATCTACGTAGTGGGATAATTAAGAATGGTAGTCCTGTTGATGCTATTTGCAATGGAAGCTTGGTATCGAGTATTTCCTTTTCGTCTATCCTTAATGCTTTGGCGACTTCGTTAATGCTAATAGTATTGTCCTTTAGTTTAGGTTTAGCTTGGGTCATGTAGATTATTTCTGGTTTACTCTCCTTTACATAGACTTCTACGGGTAATACTCCTACGTTAGTCTCGTAGTTTATTATAGTAACAGGCTCTATAGTGGGTACTATATCTTCCTCTACAAGGTAGTGACTTGCGGCGATAGTTGCATGACCGCATAGGTCTACCTCGCATGTAGGGGTATAGAATTTTAGCTTAAAGTTAGCCTCTTTGGATGTAGGGCTAAGTATGAATACTGTTTCTGAAATATTTAACTCACTAGCAATTCTCAACATGTCTTCTTTAGTTAGCTGGTCAGCGCCAAATACCACTCCCGCAGGATTACCAAGTAGTGGTTTATCTGTAAAGGCGTCAACTTTTCTTATTTGAATTATTCTCAAGCACGTCACCAATTAAATTATACATTAGTATTAACTGTTCATATAGAGGAGGATACTTATATTTAACACTCTTCATTTTGATGGCATATTCATTAGAGGTAAGAGAATATTATGCCATAGTCTCCTTGAACATCCTTTATATTAAGTTGTTTAAGTGTATACCATAGTGTGGCAGTATTACTTGAAATAACAGGCTTCTTAAGATCTAGTTCGAGTTTCCGTATTATCTCTATTGTCCTTAGATTTGTGCAACTTATGAATACTACATCGGCCTCGTTTGTTTTAAGTTCTTTCACTAACCTGTATACTATTATTGGATGTTGCATGCCTATAACAATATTCTCCTTTATACCTAGAGATCTCGAGTCGACTACATTAAATCCATTACCTTCTAGGAATGCTTCTTCTCTTTTAGTTACTTCCTCAATGTACGGTGTTGCTAAGGCTATGTTCTTAGCATTAAGTTGTTTAAGTGCCTCCACTACCGCTGTAGCTGTCGTAATTGCCTTGATTCCTACAGTTTCTCTTATCATATTGGAAAGTTTAGTATCATATCCTAAACCCTTAATTAAACTGCCAGTAGTACAACCAAAGACTATTATGTCTACCTTGGCTGTTGCTAAAAGTCTTGCCGCATAGAGTAACTCTTCTTCCATTCTTTCAAGCTCTTTTATTGTGACATTCTCCAAGTGAACCCTAGCTGTATGTACGCTTACACCAGCTGGTATCATCTTATAGAATTCAGGCTCCATGGTAGTATTTGATGATGGCACTATTAAGCCTATTCTTCCTCTCCAACCATACATACTCAAGCTACCTCTCTAGAATCATATACTCTGATATTCAAAAGTATGACCATATCCTCGGCTTCAAATGATACATTAGTATAAATATGTCTACCTGTCTTCCAAAATGTAGGTGTCGTTTTGAAAGACCTACGTGTGGGCATTGACGTAGGTGGTACATTCACCGACTTAGTAGCCTATGATGGATCATCTAAAACATTAGTCCATGTCAAAGTACTATCAACTCCAAGACGGCCTGTGGAAGGTATATTAGCTTCCCTTGAGGCATTAAACAGGGACATTAAAAGCATTAATACTATAATTCATGCTACAACACTAGGTACCAACCTATTCTTAGGGCAAGTGGGGCTCAAACGGCCAAAGGCAATCCTAATTACTAATAGAGGCTTTAAAGACATAATTGAAATAGGGAGACAAAATAGGCCAGAACTCTACAACCTTTTCTTCACTAAACCTGCACCATTAATTCCTAGATACATGAGGATAGAGATTAAAGGACGCATAGGTCCCTACGGCGAGGAAATAGAACCAATAGATAAAGCTGAGGTAAAAAGCTTAGCCAAGAAATACTCCAGTAAAGTTAACGTATTTGTCATTTGCCTTCTTCATAGCTATATCAATCCCGCCCATGAGGCTGAAGTAAAAAGGATTATACAGGAGGTATGTCCCGAAGCAATTGTCGTTACAAGTCATGAAGTTGATCCTCAACCCAAAGAGTATGAGAGGATGAGTACAACAATAGTAAATGCTCTCTTGAAGCCTGTTCTCTCAGAATATCTTAGACTATTAAAGGATGAGCTTCATAAACGAGGGTTTACAGGAATAATCCTCATTATGCAGAGTAGTGGTGGTGTAGCATCTATTGAAGTAGCAATAGAAAAGCCTGCAGCATTTATTGAAAGCGGTCCTGCAGCTGGAGCAGTAGCAGTAGCTTACTTCTCAAGACTCTTATGTATTAATAAAGCTCTAGGCTTCGATATGGGAGGTACAACGGCTAAAGCCTCAGCAATAGTCAATGGTGAACCAGAGGTTACAATGGAGTATGAAGTTGGAGGAAAAGTGCACATGGGCCGATTGCTGCGTGGTTCAGGGTATCCTGTAAGATACCCCTACATAGACCTTGCAGAGGTTAGTGCAGGTGGAGGAACAATAGCATGGGTGGATGCTGGTGGCTCCCTAAGGGTTGGACCCTTAAGTGCAGGAGCAGACCCCGGTCCAGCATGTTATGGTAGAGGTGGTACAGAACCAACAATAACTGATGCAAACCTCATATTAGGCAGGTTACCCCCGATATTGGCTAAAGGAAGAATAACTTTACGTAGAGATTTAGCTGAAAAGGCGATCAAGAAAGTAGCTGACAAAATAGGTATGAATATAACTGACACCGCCTTTGCTATAGTTAAGCTAGCTAATACGATAATGTCTAGAGCTTTACGTATAGTAAGCATTGAGCGTGGGCATGATCCAAGAGACTTCCATTTATTTGCATTCGGTGGAGCAGGACCATTACATGCTGTCGCCTTAGCTGAGGATCTTGAAGTAAAAGAGGTAATTATACCACCCTTACCTGGCGTCTTTTCAGCTCTCGGATTACTAGTTACAGATTACCGGCATGACCTTCACCAGAGTATTGTTAAGCTCGCATCTGAGGTAGATGAAGAAGAGATAGAGAACGTGTTTGATAGTTTAATGAAGAAGGCTATGAAGATTCTGTTAGATGAAGGAATTTCTGAAGAAAATGTGAAGATAATGAGATTCCTTGATATGAGGTATTGGGGTCAGGCATATGAGCTAACAATACCATACAATGGTTGTTTAAGTGAATCTATCAAAGAATTCCATAGAATACATGAGGAGAGGTATGGTTATAGTGTATTAGACGAACCTGTAGAAATAGTTACAGTAAGAATTAGGGTAATAGGAATCATAGAGAAACCTAGTTTACCAAGGAAACCCTCTAAGGAGCACAAACCTAACCCGATAAGTGCTAGAGAAGTATTCTTTGGAAGTGAAGGATGGGTTAAGACATGCATCTACAAACACGAACTCCTGCAACCCGGGGCTATAGTTGAAGGACCTGCAGTTATAGAGGGAGATGAAAGTACAATACTGGTACCACCAAATTATACAGCATATACTGATGAATATTACGCACTACATATATCAAAGAGTTGAGTTGAGGGTGATGTGGTTTTGGGTACGAATGTAACATTTGAAGTAATAAAGTATACAAGCATATTCATAGCTGAAGAGATGGGAATAGAACTCCGTAATACAGCCTATAGCCCTAACATAAAGGATAGACTTGATCACTCCTGTGCAATATTATCACCCCAAGGGGGGCTTGTTGCCCAAGCTGAACACATACCAGTACATCTTGGGAGTATGGCTATTGGGGTAATGAACACCATAGAATATTTAAAGAAAATGGAGGAAGAGCTTCAAGAAGGAGACGTTGTCATAGTCAATGATCCTTACATTGCTGGCACTCACCTTAACGATATACTACTCTTAAAGCCAGTCTACTACAATGGGGATATGGTGGCAATAGTAGCAAATAAAGCTCATCATGTTGACATAGGTGGTATAGTACCAGGTAGCATTGGTGGTAATGCTAGAGAGATGCTACAAGAGGGTTTGGTAATACCTCCGTTAAAGATAGTTAAGAATGGTAGGATCCAAAAGGACATAATCAGACTTATAGAAGCTAATGTTCGGACACCAAAATATCTTCATGGCGACTTAAGGGCACAAATAGCATCATTAAATGTTGGCGAGAAGAGAATAAAAGAGATGATAATGAAATATGGTAAAGATACAGTTCTTAATGCCTGGAGAGAGTTATTAGACTATGTGGAACGGTACACAAAAAGTAAGATTAGAGAACATGGTAAGCCAGGAATATATGAAGCAGAGGACTACATAGAGCTAAGTGATAATACGTTAGCTAAGATAAAGGTTAAAGTGAAAGTGGAGGAAGAGTCTATAATCGTTGACTATAATGGTACAAATAAGCAAGTAAATGAACCAGTAAATGCAGTTTACGGGGTAACAGTGGCCGCAACTACCTTTGCACTAAAAAGTGTTATAGATCCGGAAATGCCAATGAATCATGGATTTTACAGAGTGGTGAAAATAGGGGCACCACTGGGATCATTAGTTAATCCTAAACCACCAGCACCAGTATCTGGGGGAAATGTTGAAACAAGTCAGAGAATTGTGGATGTTGTGTTTCTTGCACTGGCACAAGGTTTTCCTGGTCGAGTGCCAGCAGCAAGCTGTGGCAGTATGAATAATGTGATGGTAGGAGGAGTGCATCCTGAGGGTACAACGTGGGCATTCTATGAAACAGTTGGTGGAGGGTCTGGAGGGAGACCTGGAGCTGATGGAGTTGATGGAGTACACACCAATATGACCAATACTTTAAACACACCAATAGAGATACTGGAGAAGGAATACCCAATATTATTCATGGCTTATAGCTTAAGGCAGGACAGTTGTGGGGCAGGAGAATACCGTGGAGGACTTGGAATAACTAGAGCGTTTAAAGTACTAGAGGATAACGTCGTATTAACAATAATGGCTGAAAGAGTGAGAACTAGACCATGGGGATTAATGGGAGGTAAACCTGGAGCCCCAGGTTATCATTACGTAATTAGAGCTAATGGTACAAAGATAGTCTTGAAGAGTAAAGATACGATAGTGCTAGGTAAAGGAGACATAGTCTACATAAACACGCCGGGGGGAGGGGGCTATGGACCCCCTGAACTAAGAGATAGAAGGAAGATAGTCAAAGATTTAATTGAAGAAAGAATAAGTCAAGAACATGCTAAACAAGAATATAAGCAAGTTATCATAGAGATAGACTCAAATAACAAGAACTAATAGTACAGCCCAAGAGACTTAGTATAGGATTAAATGGATTGATAACATGAAATTAACAAGTCGTGATGTTGTACTAGCTGCCCTAATAGCTGCATTGTATGCATCATTAGTAATAGTCTTACCATTTATATCATTCTTCATATGGCAGGTAAGGATTGCAGACTCACTAATACCTTTATCGACAGTATATGGTATACCTGCTGTTTTAGGTGTGACTATAGGCTGTTTCATAGGAAATATAATTGGTGCTCCATGGGGCTCATTAGCCTTAGGATTAATTGATGCAATATTTGGCTCAATAGCGAATTTTATAGCATCATATATTGCTTACAAGCTAGCTTACAAAACAGAAAGTAAAATGAGAATACTAATAGCCTGTACATCTAGTACGTTAATCATAACATTAATTGTAGGCTCCTACTTACCTCTATTAATGAAGGCTATAGGCTTAGAGGTACCAATATGGCTTGGGTGGTTGGGTGTTCTACCCGGCTCAATAATATCAATAATCATAATAGGGTTTAACCTAGTAATCTTCATTAAGCGTGTACAAAAACACATATTGAGTGCTAATCCCCAGGGGACATAAATTATATTTATGTTAAGACTATACTACTCTCTCACTGATAGGCGATGACGTATTGGGGTAAGTGCTTATACAGGTGGACATTAATAGCTATAACGATAGGCATAGTTGCAGGTATCGCAGCCTTAATCTTCCATATGACTATTAAAATCTTAGAGACCATCTTTCTTAGAGGAATACTTCAGTACAATCTTCCTAAACCTCTAATAGGAGGATCCTTTGAAATAAGTAATACTGTAACAATAGGTAGCCCATATTTAACACCAGTAATTATAACTTTAGGTTGTCTCCTTTCAGGACTAATACCGTATATTCTAGCTCTTAAGGTAGAAGGGCATGGAGCTGATGCAGTAATAAAAGCCTACCATAAGGGAGAACACATTCAGCCAAGTACATCAATAATTAAACTCATTACCGCATCATTAACCATAGGTTTAGGAGGAAGTGCAGGAAGACAGGGACCCATAGCACATATTACTGCTGGCTTAGCATCATTGATAGCTAAGATGTTGAAGCTCCCACTAAAGGATAGTAAGATAGCCATGATTGTAGGTATGGGGGCAGGTGTTGGAGCACTATTCAAAGCGCCTTTAGGCGGAGCCATATTTGCTGCTGAAGTACTATATAGAAGAGGTATTGAACTTAAAGTATTATATCCAGCACTAATAGCTAGCATTACTGGGTATATCATATTCTGCTCTATAATGGGCTTCTCACCCTTACTCATGGTAGGGAAGCTTACTTTAAACATCTCACTTATACCCTTCCTCATCCTTTTAGGCTTATTATCGGGACTGATGGCTAGACTATACATTAAAACATTCTATACTATCTCGTCATTACTTCATAAACTAAATATTCCACCATATGCTAGAACAGCCTTAGGAGGATTCCTAGCAAGCCTCATAGCATTATTCTTACCCCAAATCATGGGCTCAGGTTTAGATTGGATACAAAGAATATTAGTTGTAAACCCTAATGAAGCTTTAATTGTGCATGGTACTATTGTAAATGTTCCACCTCTATTGGCCTTAGTGCTTTTACCTTTCGCTAAGATGTTAGCAACAGCATTAGTTGTTGGTAGTGGTAGTAGTGGGGGCGTTTTTGCTCCAGGAATATTTATTGGGGCATTTTTAGGTGCAACAGTAGGTTATATGGCGATTTTAACAATGCATGATGTGAATATATCTATGGCATTATTTATAGTAGTAGGGATGTTAGCTCATTTTGCAGCTGCAAGTAAGACTATTTTTGCAGTAACAGTAATGGTTTTGGAAATGACCAGATCCCCTCAAATACTACCTTTAGCCCTATTAACCGTAATATTAGCGCATATAACATCAGGTGGGGACACTATTTATAGATCCCAAGGGACTACAAAGAGCTACATAAAAATAATTAAAAGATGGTTAAGTTCAGCATCAAATAAATAATCTTAGCTATACTTTTGACACAAATGGGTTATCCTTTATATAAAATCTTAAAGGCTCCTCTAAATCGCTTCTGACGCCTACTCTATGGCTTTTAATAATCTTTTCAGAATCTACATCACGATAGTATTCAAGCCATAAATCATGGTCTTTAGAGTAAACAGGTTTCTTATGGAAGCTCTTATCTATAGCTAGGGCTTTAGTTAACCTTCCCGGACCAGTAGTTAAGTATCGAATGTTATTAACTCCTCTTAGTTTCATCATTACCTCAACACCTTCAAGTGGCTCAGCAGCTCTTATTAACACCGCTCCTCCTGATCCCTCAACATGGGCAACAATATTAAATAGCCATTGTCTATGAATACCATAGATAAGGGCTAAACCGACATCACCATAAAGTGTTCTCGCGAGATCGCCTCCTCTTCTAGCTCTAGATGCTGGGTCTTCGATACCATAATATGCTTCAGTTTCAACAATCATACAGGAGAGTCTAGTACCCTTATACATTCTAACAATAACCTTACCAAGCAGGTCTAATGCAACCTCCTTGGGATCCCTTAAATAAAACTCTTTCGGTATAATACTCATAGACCCGCACCGGAGGTCTTTTTGATTTAAACAATCTTACCATGAAGGAATTATGTTAAAACTTAACTAAAGGGTTACGTAAAAGAAGAATAAAGAAGAGTCTAGGTGAAGTTCCTATGGTAGACTGGTATGAAGTATTTAATGGTAAATGGAAATGTCCTAAATGTGGTTCTACAAGCATTATTGTCAATGAACATGCCTTTACAGGCTCAGGATTCACTAGATTATTAGACTGGCAGACATATGAGTATGTAGCAATCACCTGTAGGCGGTGTGGTTACACTGAATTCTATAGTAAACAAGTATTGAGGGATGAAAGCACGGCAATACAAATTCTCGACTTACTCTTTGGTCACTGAATATGTAGTTAATGTATTGCTGTGCTTATCCAGCAACTTGACCTATATCCTAAATACGTATAGCGTGATGACCTCTTTAAAATGTAGTGGTCTTCCCTAGTTGACCCTCTTCATTATTACTATTTGTAAAGAAGATTATTCCCATTGTGATTTTTACTCGTATCTAAGAGCTACAGCTGGTGGTATCTTAGCTGCTTTGTAAGCTGGGAACACGCCACCTAAAATACCGACAAGTAAGGTTATTGCTATAGTCTCTAATAGGAGTTCAGGTGTAATAGCCGGGGGCGCCTGTATAACAATTTGTGATAAACCAGCTCGTATAACGAAGCCTTTTGATGCTAAGATGTAAGCTCCGATAATGCCAAGTGTTATTCCAATAGACCCTCCGGTTAAGCTCATGACCAAGCTCTCGGAGAGTATCATAAATAATACTTGGCTATCTGTAAAACCTATAGCTTTCATAACTCCTATTTCTCTTATCCTTTCAATAACTGACGTTATCATTGTTGCAGCCACACCTGCTACTGCCACGGCAAATGCGCAAAGGCTTGTAGAGAAAGTTATAAAGTTCATTGCTCCAGTGATAGAGCTAACAACATTAGCTATGCCCTGGAATGAAATAACAGAAATACTATCATGATATTTCTCCTTTATAGCTTTCTCTACATCCAAAACTATTTGACTATTTTCGGCTAGTACAAGTATTCCTGACCATTCATTTAGCCCAAGCAGCTTAGGTCCAGCATCGGGACTTAGGAATATTGTTTCGTCAGGGCTTAGAAAGAATGCTCCACCAAATTTATCAAGTATTGCTGAGATGAGCACCGTGACCCTTTTAATCCTAATTTTGCCTCCTGCCTCGACTTTATATAACGTTATGGTTATCGAGTCTCCTAGAAAGTGAACTTGATTACCGTCTTCATCAAATGCAATATTATAGCCTATAACAGCTCTCACTATTTCACTGGTTGATGGCGCTTTTCCTTCAAGTATTTTTAAGTTTGACATGGCCTCAAAAATTAGGTCTACTGGTACAGCATATACGATGATATTCTTCTCTTTGGTGCCTACTTTGACTGTTGCTTGGGTCATGTAGTATGGTTCAGCACGTTTAACTCCAGGAATATTACGTATAGTATCCAAGTCTTTTTCTGCGAGTTTGAAGTGCTCTTGAGGCCTAACTATTATGAGGTTTTGTCCTAGAGATTCTAGTTGCTTTATAACGTAATCTGAATGACCTTTTACAACACTAGACATCATAACTAGAGCTAGAGGACCTATAGCTATGCCCACAATGGTGAGTATGGATCGAAGCTTTCTATCTGAGAGACTCTTAAACGCTATACGTAGTGCATCAAAAATGAATGTTAAGTTCATATTTCTAAAGTTCCCTCCTCATGTGATCTTGTATGTCTCTTTAGAAACCTATGTAATAGATATGCCACTACAGTAAGGAAAACGGCTACCATGACTATTACTATTATATGACTAGATGTAATAGGGAGAGGTGGTTTCTGTTCTGATGTAACTGTTACTATTGTAATTGTTTTGACAGGTAATGTTGCCTCTTTTTTATGTTCCCTACCATAATCGTCTTGACATATGATCTCGATTTTTACTCTATCTACTTTCTTGCTTAATGACATTTCCACCCTAAATGCTGATTGTGACGCTGGATCAATATCACCTATGAATGTTGAGGAATTGATATTTTCAGCAATAACCCTAACTTCAACACTCCTAGCTATACTTAATCCGTAATTAACTATGGTTCCGCTAACTATGAGAGAAAAGCCTCTAAGCTCTGCCTTAACGTCTCCACCTAACCTAAGATCTATAAATGGCTCTATCAATACTGCTGCTGAGACGTTAAACATGTGTTGGTATCCAAGTATATCCTTATACCTTATTGTTAGTATTATAGGTAGTGATGTGTATTGTAAGGTTATTCCTCCTCTACTTATTATGCTAGTTGGATTATATATCAAGTTAAACGATAAGGTTACATTAGTGTTTGAATCTATCCTGCTGACGTACTTGACGTTTTGTACAGGTATCGCTATAGGAGCTTGTGGAATCATGAGGACATATGCATCATATACTGGTGCGTAACCTTTATTCGTTAAGGTTACAGAGAGAGATGTTGTACCATTAATTATCCTTATACTCTTGGGTAGGTAGACTTCAACAAGTTTTGTTGAACCGAATAGTCTGATAGGTATTCTAAGTGCTATCCTTCTAACATTACCCCAATGATCAATAAAGTTAAGATATGCTTTAGCATAATATTCTCCAACTCTTTCAGTTAATATGTTCAAAGGCACTATAAACGATAGAATCTCTCCCTGGCTAACAGTGTATTCTGCTTCTCCTCCACCACCAGCAATATACCTTAAAATTACAGGTATCTGGGGCATTATCTGTTGTGGAGAAGAACCGCTAGGATACATGTATGTGAGTGTTCGCGTATATGGTGAAATTAAAGCATACGTCTCATTATTTATAGCACATGTAAAACCTTTGGGTAAGTAAATTTCTAATATCGGGCCCTGAATTCGAGTTATATAATTATTTCTTAATGTTATAAGAAGGAATGCGCCATAGGTTCCGGGTTCTGGTGATCCACCATACCATGATGATGAGATTAATTGTATTGCTCCCTCTAGGCTCTGTATAATCATTGTTACCTCGAATTCATCTATCCTTTTAAGCTGGGCTCCACCACATTCAACAATATATTCTGCAATTAACTTAGCCTTGTATCTTCCTGGAGTAACGTTTCCAACAGATATGGTAAAGCTGGCGGTGACTACGTCTAAACTATCTATGGGACCACTAATATACGTTGTAGTATAGCTTCCATCTCTAGATATGAATCCGAACGGTAAGAAGAGCTTAAGCTCTAAACCTGAAATTCTATAAGGCCATTTATTAGCGAGTGTTATAGTGAATGTTGCATTTTGTGTATTCGGATAAACAGGCCAATCATTCTGCCAATCTGAACTTACAACTTCTAATCCCTTGCCTCCAGCAAATCTTTCTACAGGAAGTGATATTATGAATGTTTGATGTTTAAGTACATGTACTCCATACTCTCTAAAGAGGTATATAAC
>Ga0190367_1000120_pt1 | contig 60718 bp, 74 predicted proteins | sample 4872181011_MG_FD_171838 | JGI IMG/M metagenome (GOLD analysis project Ga0190367, IMG submission 171838) | Hydrothermal vent microbial mat bacterial communities from Southern Trench, Guaymas Basin, Mexico - 4872-18-10-11_MG | ecosystem: Environmental > Aquatic > Marine > Hydrothermal vents >... | reverse complement strand
GAGTGATAAGGGGTTTTAGAGCGGTGGTTGATCCTAATAAACTGGGGTACAAGTATCTAGCGTTCGTCCTGGTCAAGGCTAGGAGGGGAGGGGTTATAGGTGAGAGGTCTAACCAGGAGCTGCTGGCTGATGAGATAGTCAACGACTGTAACGGCGATGAGGCGTTGCCGTGGGTTGAGGAAGCCCATATAATCACGGGGGAGTATGACCTCCTGCTTAAGATATGGGCAACTGAGTGGGAGCAGCTGACGAACTTCCTCATAAGGTACATGCCGAGGCATAGGGACGTGTCCGATACACACACGATTCTGGTGCTTAAGACAACGCACACATCTCCCGGTGTGAAGCTACCTAAGAAAGAAATAAGGGGGGTTTAGCCCTTAAGATACGGGACCTAGGGACTAGCTGAAGTGCTTAGCCATCTCCCTATTCTCCGGAATCGAGAGTAAAGCGTCTATAGCCTGCTCAGCTTGCTCGTCAGACCTTGTTCTCGGGTCAAACATCAACCACTCTACTAACAGATCCCTACCTCCCTCTAGGAACGCCTCGAGAGCCCACTCCATGCGCATCATCCTGGGCATCATCACCATGTTCATTATCTTCTTAGGTAGCCTCCAGGTGTTCTCCCTGTGAACGCCCTTAGCGTCAACCCTGGCCGGTATTTCCACAGCCACGTTGTCTGGTATACCCTCTATAGCCCCGTTGTTGAGCACGTTTACCTGGTAAACACCTGGCTTATCGTTGGCTATGGAGTCTATGATCGGTATCACAGACTCGTCGCTCCTTTTAGGAGGGAAGAAAGCTCTCAGGGGGATTGAGCCCTCAACTATGGCCCTCTTGAGCAGCCTCATCTTCTCCCCGTTAAGTCTTAGGTAGATGGCCCAGCCTACCTCCGAGTCAGGGCCTCCGGTAGGCCCGTACCACCTCTTCTTCGTCTCGAGGTCCCTGTGGTACTTCCACGTACCTCCTCTCACCGTGTCGCCTATAGGGAAAAGCCCGTACTTCCTGTACATGTCCACGGCCGCGGGAGACATCTGAATGTCAAAGGGGTTAGTCTGGGAGCTGTACCACTCGTCCCAGTAGCTCTTAGCCTTCCTCTCTACCCACTCATCCAGCATGGGGTAAGCGTCCTCACCTTTGTATCTGAACTTGGTCATCCATATCACGTGGTTAAACCCTATGGACTCAACCTCCACGTCCCTCTCGTCCAGGCCCATGACCTCAGCCATCTCCTTGTAGCCTAGATGGCCGTGACAGAGCCCTATCAGCCTAACCTTCGTCTCCCTACTCAGTAAGGTGGTTAGCTCGAACACGGGGTTAGCCAGCTGTAGTAGCCACGCGTCCCTACCAAGGTCCTCGACGTCCCTCGCCACGTCCATCGCGAGCTTAAGCTGGTAGTACCCCCATATGGTATGGTAGTCTGAGACCATGTTCCACTCCACGCTGTTGATTCCCCTGTAATAACCGTACTTCTCAGATATGCCCCTCATCTTCTCGTAGTAGTAGTGACCCCCTGCCATAGCGGTGTTTATGACGAAATCGGCGTCCCGTATGGCATCCTTCCTGTCAGTCGTCTTCTCAAACCTAAACCTAGCCTTAACCTCGGACGAGTATCTCTCAGCAAACGTGTGTATAAGGTTCAGCCTCTCCTCGCTTATATCCATGAACACGATGGTACTCCCGTAAAGCCCAGGCGTCAAGCAGAGATCATGAACGATCGTGGCGGACCAGACAACGCTACCAGCACCTATAATGGCTATCTTTAGGTCAGACATATACTAGGCACCTAGACCTAACACTGAATACTTCCTTGCCTTAACTTATATATTCTCTCCCCAGATCGGGAGCTTCCAATGTTGTTATTGGAGATAAAGAATATTCTTGGAAACGTACCTAGCTATATAGAGGTTGAATAAAATGTATATCCCTACTAGGTACCCAGATGCCTGGAGCGAGGGCATACCCGAAGATTGGTACTCCAAAAGCGAGGCTGAGGAAGCCATAGCGATGGCTGAAAAGGTAGTAAACTGGGTTAGGGAGACATGGGAATCATTGAGGAGAGAGTTAAGCAGAGAGAAGAGTACATAAGACACGCCAGAAACTTCGCTGAGTGCGTGCTTGAGAAGCTAGGTGGCTCAACTCTAATATTACATGGTAGTGTGGCCAAAGGTGACTTCAACGAGTGGAGTGACATAGACGTGCTCGTGATAGTTCGCGGAAGACTACCGTTAAATCCTCTCAAAAGACTGGACCTGATATATGAGTGTCTAAAGCTATATCCGAGGATAGAGCCTGTCTTGGTCACGGTGAGCGAGTACAGAAGGTTGTTAAAGAAGAGGAACCCGCTCGTGATGGGCGCGTTAAAGAGCGGGATAGTTCTGGTAGATGGACTAAGTATAATGAGGTGAACCCGGAAAAGCCATTGTATAATAGAGGCTCACCGAGGGGTAACTTAAAAGTTAGGAATGCCACATAATCAAGCATGGTGTTGTAGGAATATGAGAGGTTCAAGCTTGGTATTCCCTAAGGACTTCCTCTGGGGCATCTCAATGGCGGCTTTCCAGTACGAGATGGGCTTCTCCAGGGAGTCCGTGGACCCGAACAGCGACTGGTACGTCTGGCTGCACGACAAGACCAACATTGAGAGAGGCATGGTAAGTGGGGATCTCCCCGAGAACGGACCGGGATACTGGGACCTGTTTAGGAGGGACCACTCCCTAGGCAAGTGGCTCGGGCTTAACGCCTGGCGCCTTAACCCAGAGTGGAGCAGGATATTTCCCAGCTCCACTAAGGAGGTTAAGGTTTACATTAATGAGGACGAGGAAGGTGTAAAGCACGTGGAGATTGGTGAGAAGGCTCTTCAGGAGCTCGACAGGCTCGCTAACAGATCAGCTGTTAAGCGCTACAGGGAGATATTCCTGGACATAAAGGGTAGGGACATGAAGCTCGTTCTAAACCTGTATCACTGGCCCCTACCTCTCTGGCTACATGACCCGATAGCTGTCAGGGACAGCAACGCGGCTAAAGGGCCTAGGGGATGGGTAGATAAGGAGTCAGTAGTGGAGTTCGCTAAATACGCGGCATACATAGCCTGGAAATTCGGCGACCTTGTTGACCTGTGGAGTACGTTCAACGAGCCAAACGTGGTGTGGACTTCAGGGTACATGATGGGGAGGTTCCCCCCAGGTATAAGGAACAGAGAGGCCCTGGGAAAGGCGGCAATCAACATGGTTCAGGCGCATGCCAGGGCTTATGACCAGATAAAGGAGGTATCAGGTAAGGACGCTAGGGTAGGTGTCATATACGCTGTCTCCCCTGCAGAGCCGTTGGAGCCCTCGCACCTCAGTGCGGCGGAGAGAGCTAACTACCTATATAACCTCTGGTTCTTCGAGGCTATAGTCAATGGGCTCCTTGACGTTCACATAGGGAAAGAGGAGGGGGCTGTTAAGAGAGAGGATCTTAAGGACCGAGCGGACTGGATAGGAGTTAATTACTACACCCGGACCGTAGTAAGGGATAGGGAGGAATGGCCGGGATTTGAGATAGTGCAGGGTTACGGACATGACTGTGAGCCAAGCTCGTTCTCCGCAGCTAATAGACCCACGTCCGAGCTCGGATGGGAGATCTACCCTGAGGGGTTAAGAGCCGCGGTAAACCTGTATAAGAGGTATGGGAGGCCCATAGCCGTTACCGAGAACGGCATAGCGGATAGCAAAGACAGACATAGACCCTGGTTCCTCGTCTCGAACCTTTACCACCTTCACAAGGCTATGAAGGAGGATGGAGCGAACGTTTTCGGATACCTACACTGGAGCCTCATAGATAACCTGGAGTGGGCATCTGGGTTCAGCATGAGGTTTGGGCTATTCTACGTTAACATGGAGACCAAGGAGAGAACGCCTAGGCCAAGTGCCTTCATATATAGACATATAATTGAGAACAACGGGATACCCGACTACTTGATTGAATACGCTAGAATACCGAACTTCTTCATAAAGTAGAAACCTATGGGTAGAGTACTTGGGAAGGACTTCTTTGTAAGGAGGCCTGACCTGGTAGCTAAGGAGCTTTTAGGTAAGGTACTAGTGCGAAAAATAGCTGATGATGTCCTTAAGGGTATGATAGTTGAGACAGAAGCCTATTACGGGCCGGAGGACCCGGCGAGCAGAGCTAGGAGGGGGAAGCTACCTCATAACAGGTTTATGTGGGAAGAGCCTGGCACGATATTCATATACATGGTCCATGGTAATTGGCTTCTTAACGTGATCACTGAGCCTAAAGGCGTACCCTCGGCTGTTCTGATAAGAGCTGTGAAGCCGTTACAAGGTATTCAGAGAATGTTAAGGAACAGAAAAGTAAGCGACGTAAGAAACGTAGCTAACGGGCCTGGAAAGCTCTCTAAGGCATTCATGATAACGAAGGACCTTAATGGGCTTAAGGTTTATGACCCTGAAGGCCCTGTAACGATAGTTGACGAAGGGTTCTCAGGTTTCAAGGTGGGTAGAAACTATAGGATTGGTGTCAAAGAAGACCTAGATGTACCGTTAAGGTTCTACATAGTGGACGAGATAGAGTACGTGTCTAAACCTCCCGTGAGAAAAGCCTCCAAGCTAGACTAAGGTCAGTTATCTTACTTCCATTATAAAGGTTAACCCTTGGAACCAACGTATCGCTATCTAAACCGAGTGGTAGCCACAGAACGTAGCATTGAGACTCAACTATCTTAATGTTCCTCTCAGTTATGCGCAAGGTTAACGTCTTGATCCTAGGGTAGTGTCTGTAGAACTCCCTCATCTCCCTATCCCTCTCCCTCTCTAACGTGTAATACTCCTTTCTCAGAAGCCTGAGTCTCATTAGCAGCTCCTGCTCCTCTACGGCAATCTTCTCAAGGCTCACTTCCGTAGCTTCAGTGCTGTGCCTCTTCCTGAAAAGCCCCTTCTTACTCTCCTTCTCCCTGTTCCTCTTTAGGGCTCTCCTGAGCTCTTTAAGCCTGTTTAACTCCGCTTTTACGTTCTCTATAGCTAGCTTGACCTCCCTTAACCCTATAGCATACGTACTCTCTAGCTGCTCTCGCTTGGTCCTAAGGTACTCCCTAATATCACTCTCAATCCTCTTTTTAAACTCGGAGAAGTCCTCCCCCAACCTAGAGTACTTGTTTATCCTTGTCACATAGTATACAGTAGAGGACCCTCCATACATACTAGCTAGAGTCTTCTTTACCTTACTGAATGCCGTCCCTACAAAGTCCGTCTTCCTTAGATATTCTACATCGAAGAATAGTAGTCCGTTCTCAGGGATGCTCCTGAGATCCCTCTCGAAGTCGTGGTCGACAGTAAGGCCGTAAATCTCCTTAGCTAGGGTAACCTTCCTTGTGGGAAGGACGAACAGCCTATGTTCCCTGTTAGCTATCCCGGGCACCTCAGGTCTTACCTTCACCCTCGCCTTAACAAACAGGATAGGATAGTAGACCCCTAAGTATTCACGACCAGAGCGTACAGCCGGTAAGAACGCGTTACTTATTGTCCTGCTGAGCACGCAAGGTTTCTCACTAAACCTTAGCATGAAGACCCGCTATATGATAATTACCCCTTACCATATTTAGCGATTAAGTTAAGGACCGTACTTATCTGAGGCCTAACGGCAGGTGGCATGGTTTCCAGACCAACATCCACGAAACCTCTAATCATCATGGAAGTAGCTTCCTCCTCGCTGAACCCCTTAGACATCAAGTAGTAAAGGCCCTCCTCCGATAACCTCCCTATAGCAGCCTCGTGAGTTAGCTCAACATCCTCACTTTCAGATCTCAATATAGGTATAGCCTCTATCACAGCCCTATCCGAGAGCTGAAGACCCTTACACTCCAAGTGACCCCTAGCTCCGCTGCTCATCCCAACAAGCTCGCCTAGCATCCTAATCCTGCTCTCATCCCTGGCTATGCTCCTAGAGACTATCTCAGCACTAGCTCCCTCAGCCGATAGCTCTACCTTAGACCCTACCTCAAGCCTACTACCACCTAAACCTAATAGTATGGAGGTTATGTTAACGCTGGAGTCCACGTTCAACCTCACCACAGGGGAGGACTGTACCAGCGAGACGGGCCTCAGGTTTACATAGTACATGTTAAGCACGCCTCCCTCCTCAACCACAGCACCGGTCCTAGGTCTTGCCTCCGAGCTCTCTCTCCACCCATGTATCATAACGTAGTTAAGCTTAGCGCCCTTACCTACATACATCTCTGTGACACCTACATGCAAGGTATCCTCAGTTACCGCTGCGCAGACTGTGTTCAGGGTCACCTCAGCTCCCTCATCCACCACAACCACGTTATGCACTACTTGCTCCCAATCGGGCTTAGATATCAGGAAACATGACTGTATGGGCAGCTTTATCTTAGTTCCTCTAGGTATGTAGAGGACAACACCGTTCTCCTCAGTTTCTGAAGCCAGCTTAGTGAACTTATCAGCGCCAGGACTCAAAGCTCTCCAGTAATATCGCCTTAGCCATTCCACTTTGGACCTGGCTTCCTTGAGGTCCATAAGTATAGCTCCGCTTCTCTCAAGCACTTTTTTGATGAGCAACGATACATGGTTATCTCTAAGGAAGTAACTCCCTGAGATCATGTTTCCCCTTACATCAGCTCCTAGCCTCTCCAAAGCTCTAATGGAGGAATCAGTCATCTACCATCCCCTTTAGGAACGAGGAGTACCCTTCCCTTATAACCCTTCTGTATATCTCCTCAAACTCGTCGCTGACGACTATAGACCCTCTTACGATGACGTGAGCCCTGTCTATCTTCCTTAAATAGCCGGTTACATACCCCAAGTGAGTTACCAGGAGTATTGCCGCTCCCTTCTCCCTCAACATATCGATCGAGTGAGCAATGACCTTAATGCTATCCACATCTACTCCACTATCCGGCTCGTCGAGCAGAGCCAGCTTAGGACTCTGAAGAAGAGAGATGCCCATCTCTACACGCTTTGACTCTCCACCACTAAATGTGAGGAAGGCATCTCTTCCGAGAAGGTAGGAAGGGATTATGCTCTCAACCATCTCGTTAGAGGAACCGTACTTCTCCCTCACCTTCTTAAGCAAATACGCTAGTTTAACGTTTATGGGCGGAGGATGTTGATATGAGAGCGAAATACCCAGTAACGCTCGCTCATAGGGTTTTAGCTTAGTTATATCCTTTCCATCAAAGACTATCTTTCCCTCAACCTTGTCGTAGGGAGGTATACCCATAATAGCCTTAAGTAAAGTAGACTTACCAGCCCCATTAGGGCCGAAAAGTACATGAACCTCTCCTTTATCTATCTCCAAACTGACGTTCCTTAATATGCTCTTAGATCCCAGCTTAAGGCTTAGGTCCTTTACCTCTAGCAACATTACCTCATTCTAGCACCATAGTGTTGTCTATGACTCCATCACCGTCCTCATCCACGCCCTCAACCACGTGAGCTATGAAGCGATCGTTGTACGCGTTAGGTTTGGATATGCTGACAGGGTTCTTATAAAGCGCTGTGAACGCAGCCCTCGTCCCAGGATAACTTTTCCCAGCGATCACCACCGCCTTTTTCTCAGGGTTGAACGGATTATTCAGCATCTCTATGATCCCGTCCTCAGGCTCGTAATACTCCTTCCCTGAGAGCCTCGAGACTATTATGTTATCTCTCATCACCTCAAAGTGAATCGGTAGCTTATCGTTTATTTTAGCCGTGATCATGTTTACAGCTGGCCCCCCTACTAGCATGAGGTTATTCTCACGTAACGTTCTCTCTCTAACATCCGTATCCAAGACTACTTCAAGCCCCTGGACATACCCAAAGGAGGCTCCAAGGTAAAAGGTAAACTGAGCTACAAGGTGGTGATCTATCCCCCTGCTTCTGAAGGGACCATGTGGCTGGGGGCTACTAACCACTACAACCAGCTTACCGCTCTTCATTATGCTCCTGAATATAAAGGGCAAGGTCACTCCCCTCCCCCTCTCTTCCTCCTTCTCAGAGAACAACACAGCGAACCCGTCAGAGGAAAGACCGTACATTATCGACCTAGCTCCTCTGATCTTCTGGGAGGAGATCTCCTTAAGGAACCCTCTCCTCTTAAGTTCAGAGATGTGATAGTATATAAGCTGTTCGTTGATCCCCAGCTTCTTAGACAGCTCCTTGGGGTAAAGAGGCGTCTCGGACAGTATCTCAAGTATCTTGAACCTAAGAGGATGAGCTAGAGCCTTCACCTGCTCAGAGCTCTTAAGAAGCATTAAGTACCCTTTCAACCTACCTGCTTCAGGGTCAATAGCAGCTAGGAAGCTCATACCTACTCACCACTAACTACTAAAAACAACTTTATAGCATTAGAGCTTAAATATAAAATTGTAGTATATTAAAACCTAAAAGCCGATTAAAGAAACTTACTTGCTTCCTCTCTTCCTACCCGTTCTCCTGGGCGCTATATGGCCAACCTTCTGACCTGGAGGCGCCGTTCTGGCTGCGGGTGTTAAACCCTTAGGATGATGCCCGCCTCCAGCAGGATGAGCGTAAGCGCTCATAGCCTTTCCTCTGACTGTAGGATACTTGAATGACCTAGCCTTAGACCAGTGATACATCTTACCCGCCTTCAGAAAAGGTTTCTCTATTCTTCCACCGGCCGCCACTATACCTATGGTTGCCCTTGAGTTGGAGTTAACCTCCTTAACCTTCTTCGAAGGTAACTGTATAAGCGTCTTATCGCCTGAGTGGGCCAGAACTGTTACGTAAGCTCCGCTCGACCGAGCTAGCTTACCTCCATCCCCCGGTCTCAGCTCGACGTTACACACTAAGCTACCTTCAGGTATCTTCTTTAAGGGAAGTATGCTACCAAGCTGGGCTGGCGCGTTCTCACCATAGTATATCTTCTGTCCAATGGCCAGTCCCTCGGGTGCAAGCATTAACATCTCAACTCCATCTTCAAACACGACTTTGGCGACAGGCGCCCCTCTCCCTGGATCATGGAGAATCTCCTTCACAATGCCTGTTAGCACCTTACTAGAGAAGATTTTAGGATCGTACTCCCTATACTTTACAGCACCCACTCTCTTCCAGCTAGGGCTTCTAAACACCGAGCCCCCTCTACCTCTTCTCTGAACAAGCAGCCTTTTACCCATGTGACCTCACCTCACAACATACCTATCCTAGCCGCTACGTCAACGGCGTTGTACTCTTTCGAGAGCTTAACGTAGGCCTTCTTCTCTCCGCGAGGAGTTATCAGAGTGTTTACTTTAACCACCTTAACTCCGTAAAGCTTCTCAACAGCGTCCTTTATCTGCTTTTTGTTAGCCCTTATATCCACGATAAACGTTAACGTGTTATTCTTCTCCACCAGGAACACGGTCTTCTCAGTGACGAGGGGCCTGACTATTATCTTGGCTAGATCAGCGGACAATCAGCTCACCCTCGAACCTCTTACTCAGCCTCTCTAACGCGGAGACCGTATAAATCGTTAACCTTCCGGGAACACCTCCAGGAGCTAAGTGCGTCACGGTAAGGTGATCAGCCGTGACGACGTCCACACCAGGTAGGCAGCGAGCTGCCTTAACAATCTCCTTGCTCTCACCACCGATGACTATAAGCAGGCTTTTAGGAACCTTATACCTCCTCCCTCTCATCTTGCCTTTACCTGCCCTTACCCTCCTACCTTTATAAGCCCTCATAACGTCATCCCAAGCGCCTACGCTCTTTAAAAACTCCCGCACATCTTTAGTCCTGTTTAGCTTCTCAAGCTCGTTTGAGATTACGAGAGGTAGCTCCTTCACGGATCCCGCCTTATGCCCTCTTCTCTCTATGTAAAAACGTGAGGCTGTAGCGGCTATGGCTGATATGGTCGCAAGCCTCTTCTCCTTTTTATTAATGAGCTCTCTGATCCTTTTCTCAACTCTAGGGGGATGGGCCCTTCTACCGCCCACTGCCTGAGGTACGAACGCAGCTCTGTTACTGCCCTTTAACCTGGGAACCCTAGCAACACCATATCCCACACCCCAGCTCTCAGCAGTAGTCCTCTTACCAGCCATGGGATCAGTGCCCTTAGGCTGTAACCTTGAGGTATTTAAGGCTAAAACCGCTCTCCTTATCAAGTCAGGCCTTACCTCGACATTAAACAGAGGAGGCAAGGCCACCTTAGAGACGGGGTTGCCTGAGAGATCATACACGTTAACTTCCTTAACCACAGACTTGACAAGCTGCATTTAACACACCTATCCTGTTATAGGCTTAGTACTAACGTACACGATCTTGGGTTCCTCCCTTGACTCTCTCCTAGGTCTCACAGGGTGCCTAAGCTTCACAAGCCTCTTAGCTGGCCCAGGCACACTTCCCTCAATCAATACATACATGCTTCTAACGAGGCCGTAGTGAGGCCATCCTCCTGCGGGGTTTACTTCGTCTTTCCCGGAAACGTCCCCTATCTTCACTATCCTCTTATTGTACTCAGTTCTTTGATGGAACCCTAGCTGTCCCGGGAAGGGTGTGGTGAACATTATAGCTGGTTTAGTGGGTCCCACGCTACCTATCCTTCTGCTACCTTTCCTGTGTTTATGCCACCTAAGTAGCTCCTTGACGCCAAACCTCTTTATAACTCCCTGGAACCCCTTTCCCTTAGTTACTGATATGACGTCTGCGTAATCCCCTTCCTTAAAGATATCATTTATCCTAACCTCCTTACCCAGTAAGCCCATAGCGTACTCTAATGCCTTGGAAGGTTCCCCTCCAACCTTTATCTCAAACACCTCAGGCCTCTTCTTGTGAATTCCCGCCAGACGAGGCTGAGTTGAGACTATGACCCTTACCTCACTGGTCCTCTCCTCTAAGCTTCTCATCCTCTCCAGCTGCTCTTTATGATAGCTCTCCTTCTTAGGAACAGTAAACACTCTCCCAAGATCCTTAGGTAGATTCTCAGCCCAGACCTCGCACAGAGTTCTTAGGCCATAAGGTGTGCTCTCATAGGTCCTAACACCTAGTACTAAGAGCGGTGGAGTCTCTATAACGGTAACAGCCTTAGCTACCTCTTGTCCGTAAAACGGGCTGTTGGGGTTATCCTCCGTTTTAATTACATGAAGCATACCTACTTTATAGCCAGCGAAACCCAGCAGTTTAACCTCCTCAGAGCTGCCCCAATTCCTTACTCTTGCAACTATACTACGAGCTCTCTTTCTAGGGTAGTAGGCCATGGAGCCTCTTCTGGGAGTATGACCTTTAGCCACACTTAAACACCCTTTTTAAATCAGAACTATACCCAGAAGCTTAGATGAGTATAAAAACTTTCACTTAATGTATTATCATTAATAATTTAATTTTTTAATTAAATATTTTAAAATAAAAAGAATAAGCATTGAGAGGGGGAGATTATTCCTCTTTCTTTATAACTTCATTAACGTACCTCTCAGCGTCCAATAAAGAGTTGAGCTCATTGAGGTCAAGTACCTCTATCTCCACTATCCATCCTTTCTCATAAGGATCCTGATTTATAAGGCTAGGATTCTCATCAAGCTCCTCATTAAAGCCTAATACTTTGCATCTAACAGGGGCAAACACTTCCCCTATAGCTTTCACAGACTCTACAGTGGTTATAAGATCTCCTTTACTAAATTCCTTACCTACCTCGGGTTTATCCACGTACACAACGCTTTTAAGTTTCTTCTGAGCGTAATCGGATATGCCCAACCTAGCTTTGTTACCTTCAGTGATCTTTATCCATTCATGGGTTTCAGCGTACTTTCTGTCCCTAGGTATAACGTAGTTCTTATACTTAATCGCATCTTCGCTCATTAGAGACACCTTTCAGAATGAGAGATATACATGATATATAACCTTTTAGTATCGATATCTACGTCTACACATAGATCTATATCCCCCTCTCAGACTATAGGCATTTAGTCCCATTTTCCTAAGAAAATGGGCTGCCTCCAGGCTTATCCCTCCCTCATCACATATAAGGACGTATGTCTTATTTCTATCAAGCTCACTAGCTTTTCTTAAAAGTTCCTCGAAGGAGCACTTAACCCAGTTAGCCTCTCCCTTAATAGGTTTCTCGCTTAAATCTATGACCACGGCATCAACAGGAATTTCGTCTATCTCGAGATCCTCCTCTTGCACCTTTACCCCTCTGAGCCCTAGCGCTTTTAACGAGCTTAGCGCTTCTTCAAACACATTCACATCTACTTTAGTTTCCTCTCTTTCAACGTCCTTTACCTCTGAGCGCGTCTTTGGATGCTCCGCAAACGCACCACAATACTCCCTGACCTTTAGCGATGCCTCATATGTTCCTATCTCCCTCGAAAGAGAGATTATATCGTCCTTGTCAAAGCCTATTAAAGGCCTAAGTATAGGTATTCTCACAGATAGGGAGGAGACATAAAGGTTTCTAAGAGTCTGAGATGAGACCTGTCCAAGAGATTCACCGGTAACTATGGCATCCGCACCTATGTCTTTAGCTATTCGCTCAGCAGCCCTGTACATATATCTCTTAAGTATGACATTAAGGAGGCTGATGTCGCATTTATTCCTTATCTCTCTCAATAATTTCCTAAAATCAACTATGTAGATCTTCGGCTCATATCCATAGCTCCACCTGTCAGCTAGTACCTTAGTTACCGACAATACACCCTTCTCATGAATAGGTCCCCCGAGATTGCAGAAGACGTAATGCACTTCAGCCCCTCTCCTAAGCATGTACCAAGCTGCTACTGCTGAGTCAAAGCCACCTGAGACTAACGCTACTACCTTACCCTCAGAGCCTATAGGCAATCCTCCATACGCTTTAACGACATTATCATAGAAATATACTCTTTTACCTCTAACCTCCACGTAGACCGTTATCTCAGGTTTAGAGAGGTCAACTCCATTAGAGTACGGGAGAAGTCTTGACCCAAGCTCTCTCTCAATGTCCAGTGACGTGAAGTCATGGGATCCCACTCTCCTAGCTCTGACCGCAAACTTTCTACCCTCGACTCTTCCTTTGAATATCCTTTCCCCAAGCTCAAGTACATCATCGAGGGTATTAAATGTGGATTCGTACGCGTGAGATAGGGAAGTTATGCCGAACACTCTTCTAAGCACGTCTAACGATCTATCAATCTCGTTCGTATATACGAAGATCCTACCTCTGTCTCTCATTATACCGTACCTTAATACCCCTTCAGAGCTTAACGCGTCTCTGATATTCCTGAGCAGTAAGCTCTCAAACCTTTTCCTGACTCTGCTGCTCTTTATTGTTACCTCTCCCAACCTTAGAAGTATGACCTCTCTCATATCGGTTAACGTATGACGTAGCTTGATCAAAAAATAGAAAAGGATAGTACTATATATTCTATTAACCCAGGATCACGTCCAGATACAGCATTAACATGAAACCCGCTATAAGCCCATACGTAGCTACCCTCTCATGGCCTAGCCTGTGAGTCTCAGGAACTATCTCATCGCTAATTACAAATATCATGGCCCCAGCCGCAAATCCCATCGCGTAAGGAAGGGTCCCCTTAGCGGATATTACTGCAAGAGTGCCTAAGGTGCTTAAGGGCAATTCCACAAATCCTGAGAGGACAGAAACAAGGTAAGCGTAGAGCCTGCTTTTAGATCCCTGAGATAGGAGGGCAAAGCCTACCGAGAGCCCCTCAGGTACGTTCTGAAGGCCTATAGCTAGCATTAGCACAATAGCCTCCCTAATGTTTCCCGATCCAAAACCCACACCCACTGCTAGCCCTTCAGGCATATTATGCAAGGTGATCGCTATCACGAATAGCCATATAGCTCTGAGCCTCTCAGTTAACACTCCCTCTCGACCAATAACAGCATGCAAGTGTGGTATAACGCTGTCAGCTAAGCTAACACTGGCCGCTCCTAGTGCTATACCTATGAGGACAGGTATAACTCCTCCCAGCTCTATTCCTGGCTTAATAAGGCTTGTAAAACTCGCCGCTAGCATAACCCCCGCTGCAAACCCCAGTCCCACATAGCTAGCTTTCTGAGGCATGTTCTTGATCACTAATACGGGTAATGCGCCTACAGCATTAAACAGCGATATAGCTAACCCCCCAATCACCGACATTGTGAGAGGGTTGCTCCCTGAAAGCTCTAGGAGAAGCTCCTCTAACCTCATCGAAAAACCCTCCTCTAAAGCGACTTATTAGTCACGATACTAAGTTAATAAGCTTGCACCCAGGGTGTGATCGAAGTATTAATTAAGTATAAGGATTTACCTAATAGGGGCTTTTCTCATGTCCGAGAAGAGAGCCGCATACATAGCTGTCTTAATGCTAGGGCTCGTTAGCCTTCTCGGCGACATAGTCTATGAGGGGTCACGAGGAATAATACCTGACTACCTGAGACATTTGGGTGCTTCAGCACTTATAGTAGGGACAGTGATAGGTTTAGGTGAGCTAATATCCTATGCTTCAAGGCCCGTAAGTGGGATAATAGCTGATAAGTTTAGAAGTTACTGGCCTCTGGTCTTCCTTGGATACGGATTGATAGCAGCCCTACCTTTAATAGCTATAGCGGAGCTCTGGGGAGGATGGCTGCTGGCAGCTCTCCTGGTAATCACTGAGAGACTGGGTAAAGGAGTCAGAACTCCGGCTAGAGATACCATAATATCTTTCGCCTCCAAGTCCATAGGGGCTGGAAAGGCTTTCGGGCTTCATGAGTTGTTGGATCAGATAGGGGCTGTTCTAGGTCCCTTAGTCCTAGCAACGCTACTAGGAGCTGGATACGGCTACTACCTGACCTTCCTAGTCTTATTCATACCGTATTTAGCGTTGATGGTTAGCCTGTTCCTAGCTAAGAAGTCGCTAAAGACCTACATGCAGCATCCCTCAAAGGGTGAGAGTGAGAAAGGCTCTATGAAGGAGGTTCTAAACAGGGAAACCATGACCTACATAGGTGCCGTAGTGTTAAACACTATAGGCCTTTTACCTGCGTCTCTAATACTATATCAGGCGTCCGTGATAGCTGGAAAAGGCTACCTGGGAGCGTGGTTCGTACCTGTTCTCTACGCCTTCATCCAGCTAATCGACGCACCGCTGGCTTTAGCAAGTGGACTGATATATGATAGGATAGGGCTTAAAATGCTTATAGTGCCCTTTATAGCCTCAATCCTCGTAGCACCTTTAACCGTTATGGGAGAGTTGATTCCCTTGCTGATAGCGGCTCTCATTTTCGGCTTCGTACTGGGCACGAAGGAGTCTGTTTATAGAGCTGCTATAACGGGTTTATCGCCTTCAGATCTGAGAGCTACGGCTTACGGAGTCATGAACACGGCTACCGGGGCAGCCTCACTAGCCGCTGGAGCGGTCTACGGGTATTTAATAGATATAAAGGCATCGCCATACATAGTCTTACTCTTTTCATCAGCTCTGCAGCTTATCGCACTGATCATGCTTAACTCGTTAATACGTAAGGAGAGGAGTAGGTGAGGCATCCTAGCCCCAGCTCAGCGTAGGGTAAAATTAATAATTCACCTCACCTTGCTTAGAAAGCAGGGTGTTAGTTAGATGAGCAGTAGGTCCTCAAGGGCTGCAAGAGATAAATGGGTAGCGAAAAAGTGGTTCACTGTCCTAGCCTCAAGTGCTTTCGGGTTCGCAGAACTAGGGCTGATACCGGCTAACGATGAGAAAAGCTTAATAGGCAGAACAATGGAAGTCAGTTTCTACGATATAACTAAGGATATTTCCCAGCTTCCCATAAAACTTAGGTTTCAGATAGTTAAGGTAGATGGTGACATAGCTTATACACAGTTTAAAGGCTTTGAGCTAACCAGGGACTACATAAGGAGTATAGTCAGAAGAGGGACATCAAGAGTTGACGCTATAAAGGACATAGTAACTAAGGATGGTATAGAGCTTAGAGTAATGACCATGGCTGTTACGCAGAACAGGGTTAAGACCTCCCAGGAAAGAGCTATAAGGAGAATAATGTTCGAGATTATAGATGAGAAAGCTAAAAATCTGATATTTGATGAGTTCGTACAGGAGTCTGTTCTTGGAAGGATCGCGGCGGAAATACAGGCTAGAGCTAAGGAAATATACCCTATAAAGAAGGCAGAAGTGAGGAAGATAAAGGTACTAACATCTGTCTACGAGATACCGTTAAAAACACCCGAGAAAGCCACGGCAGCGTCAGCGGAGGCACCAAGCCCAGGCTAATACGCTGTTTCCCTTATTGACATTTAATCCTTAAGGAATTTTCTTACGTGTAAAACTAGAATAGGGCTTCCTCTAAGAGCCTCATTATAACCCTCATAGCTTCCTGAGGATCCCCTTTACCGTTGAAGCCCCCGGCAGTTAAATGTCCTCCTCCTTTACCCTCCAGGTACCTCTCCAAATCCCTCATAAACTTACCCAGGTCAATCCCCGTTTTCTCTACGAAGCTATTTCGAGCCCTTGAGCTTATTCTAAGCTCATCCTTACCTCCTATAACGAATGCCAGATCTGCTCCCATAGAAACCAATGTCCTAGCCACTAGGGCTTCATGTGAGCCTACATGGGTAACAGTTACTAAGTAGCTCCCAAACCTAACTATGCTTGCTCTTTGAGCCCCTTTAAGCTTAGCTATACGACTGGAGAGGTCCTCCTCGACCATTGAGAAGAGCTTCAAGGCATTCTCATAGTTAGCTCCATCTAACATAAGCCTGGCCACCGTGTTAAGTGAGACAGGCGTCGCTCTGCTGAAGCGCCTACTATCGTATATTATCCCAAGTACAGCAAGGGTTGCTATGTTAGGAGGAATACTTATAGAGCTGAATTCCTCTAACTGAAGAACCAGCGATACTGTGGCTATCTCTTCTCTTATGAGAGAAGCCTTAGATATTGATACGAGATCGCCTGGCGGAATGTGATGATCTATTACCATAACAGCCTTCTCCATGATTTTATCAGCTAGGTCCCCTAGCAGCTTGGACGTCGACGTATCCACTACTATTACCGAGTCAAACTCGGCTGTCAGTTCCTCCTGAACTTTAACAGGTAGATTAAGGGCCTTAAGAGCCCTCTTCGAAAGCCTGCTTGGACCTTGAGGAATAAATATGGTGGATCTCAGTCCGTACCTCTCCCTCAGGATTAAATCCACGAGAACAACTGAGGCTAGAGCGTCAGGGTCAGCATTTATGTGCGTAGCTACAAGGGGACATGTAGAGTTTACCTCTCTAATGAAGGAACCTAGGTTCATCAGTTCTCTCAGATAAGTTCTTCTAATCCCTCTGTTTTCCTTAACATTTCAGCAGCTTTCCTTAAAGCCTTTTCCAGAGCATCTTCAAGTTTTCCCTTGAGATCCTTCACATCGAACTTTGTCGATACAGAAACTTCTACGTTAAGACTATATGGCCATTCATCTTGCATGTTTATCGACACTTCTGTTAACTCTATAGCCCTGCCTAACTCCCTCTCTACCTCTTCCTCGATCATCCCAGCTATTTTAACGCTAATCTCCTTAAGCCTCTCCTTAGATAGGGGTTTAGCCCGCACCTCCTACCTGAGACCCGCTTAGCTTTTTGCTTAACTTTCTCTCCAACTCCTCTAGTTGCTTCCTTAGTAAACTTTCCTGCTTTTCAAGAGATTTAAGCCTAACCTCAAGCGTTTCCTTCTTCTCGTTAAGCTCAGAAACTAACTCTTCCCTATTCTTGCTTACAAGGACGTTGCCTATTAGCTTGTAAACAGACCCTTCCGAGGTCTTCTCTATTTCCTTAAGAGCGCTTTGCACCTCAGAGAGTTGAAGCTGCACCTGTTGCTTGTTCAACAGTATTACTCTTAACTTCTCCGTAACATCCTGGTACCTCCTTATGTCACCTCTTAAGCTTTCTGGTATTTCAGGTGTACTAACGGCCATTTCCGACCCTAACCATAAGGAGCGGAGATATTCTTATATTTTGGGTCTTAATTCTCTCTTCTCAAGGTGAATACTGTGGGTAGAACTAAGGTAGTTGGTAGCGCAGGTAGATTCGGAGCTAGATACGGCTCGACGCTCAGGAAGAAGGTAGCCTTGATGGAGGCGAGAATGCGAGGACCTCACCGATGCCCTAGGTGCTTAACCTTAGGAGGACTTAAAAGAGTGAGCATAGGAATATGGAGATGCAGGAAATGCGGATATACCTTTGCTGGAGGAGCATGGGTTCCTCGGACTCAGATGGGTAAGACGTTTGCACCTGAAGAGCTAAAAAGCATGGGGCTCTAAAGCTGAATGAGGCTAATCATCACCACTTCCAGACACACGAATCCGAGAGTAAGATCGTTTGTTAAGGAGCTCGCTAACTCTCTCGGAAACTCTATTAAGGTTAACAGAGGTAAAATGGACGTCTCGGATCTACACCTTTACGCAAGGTCGTTGAACGCTTCTCGGGTCATTATAGTTGGAAGAGGAGCTTATGGTAATCCAGGGAGAATAACGTTTCTTGATACTACACGTGAAGAGCCTAGGTATTATCCCTTAATACTGCGCCTATCAGGGGTCTCATTAGGTAGAGATAGGGGTTTAAAAACGATTCCAGCTAAAATACCTACACCGATAGTCATTTCAGATCCAGATCCTGAGACCGTGGAGTTTGGCCAGGAGTTAGCAACAGCATTTAATAGACCTTTCTTCGAGGAAGTGGATAAAGGCTTGGTAGGGGAGTATGAGAAAGTTCTAATTATAGAAAAGGTAAGAACTAAGAGAGTAAAGTTCGTCATTAAGTTTGTGAATAGGAATTTTAAACTAGTGGGCCCAAGGATCTTTATCCGGGACGTCATACTTAAGGAGCTCCCCCTGACGCGGCATGTTTGAGGGAAAAATAGCAATGGAGTTTGATGAGAGTAAGGAGGCTGAGATATTTTATAAAGCGCTTAAGCCGGAGGAAATAAGTGCTCCAAGCTATAGAACTGAGACCAGGATTGTTTTGGAGAGGAATAAGTTACTTATCGTTATAAAATCCAAGGATCTATCCAGCTTCAGGGCAGCAACCAACAGCTTTCTTAGGTTATTAAACGTTATAGCTAACGTGTAATCTTCAGCTAGAGCCCCTAATTCTCTGTATTTTATACCTGCCCATTATCTCCCAGACTTCAGCTTCTATACCAGGCTCTATTCTTGACCTAAGCTCCTCTTCCTTAGGCATTTCAACCTCAAATGTCTTATAGTCCTCCATACTCATTAATTGAACGGCGTCACCTGTAGTGGAAATTATCTGAGCCGTGAATTTTCTTATAACAGGCATCTCTACTCTTGAACTTGTAGGAACTATTAACGTTCTCTTAACGTTATCAAACACACCAATTCCCACGATTCTGGCCTTAGCTGATCCGTGTTTTCCAGGCTTAGATCTCTCTATTTCGACTATCTTACAAGGCTCCCCGTCTATAACGATAAATCCTCCCTCCTTAAGGGTACCCGCTTCAACGGGCTTGGTCGACATTTATTTTCACCTTTAGAATAATCCTATACTTAGTCACATATATTTTTTGAATTTGAATAGAACTATATTCCTGGGTATAGATGTATAATGGGTGACCTGAGACGGATATGGGTGAAGGCTAAACTTGGAGATTTTAAGGCGCTAAGAATAGCCTCTAGGCTTATTAAGGCACTCTCTGACTGTAACATAAAAATATACTCTGACCCTATACTTGCGAAGGAGCTTAAGCTGGAAAGTAAGAGGCTTAGAGATAGTGAGGTAAACAGAGATTTAGTAGATGCTGTGGTTATCATAGGAGGTGACGGAACTCTTTTAAACACTATACATAAGATACCTGGTAATGTACCCCCTATAATAGGTATTAATAGTGATACTATAGGATTTCTTTATGATTATGGTGAAGAGGATTTAGATAGGGTCATTCGAGGAATAATCGAAGGTAGGTATAATTTTGAGTCAAGAACCCTAGGTATGTTAAAGTTTATTTATCCAGAAGATAGTTATATATACAAATTTTTAAATGAAGTGCTAGTGATTAATAAGGATGCTTACAAGCTACTTAGGTTTAAAGTGTATATAGATAGCGATCTACTATATGAGGGCAGAGCTGACGGTATAATACTTTCAACTACGACAGGCTCCTCTGCCTATGCTCTATCAGCTGGAGGACCTCTAATAGACCCTTCCCTTGAAGCACTCGTTCTAGTTCCTTTAGTGCCTTTCTCCTCGCTCCTTAAACCTATCGTATGTGGGCCTAAGAGAGAGATAAAAGTAGGTGTTTTGCATGAAAGCGTTGTAATAGTAGATGGGGTTGTTTTACGTAAACTTCCACTCAAAGGGGAGATAAGCGTCATGATAAGCAAGGAGAAGATACCGTTTATAAAATTTGGAGGTGGGAGAAGGCTTTCCCACAAGATTATTAATAGGTTACTTGATAAGCCATGGAGCTTTAAAATGGATGGTTAATTAATTTAAAGGTTAAAGAACAATAATGCATAAATACCTATAAGTATGAGAAGGAGCCCGCTTATAATCTCCATAGTGGCAAGCTTTTTAGTTCTCCATCTTTTAATTACTCTCGTTTCTATAAAGCATATCACGATAGCGATCATGAGTAAGGGAGCTATAAAAATGGCGTTATATAGTAAAAGCCCTATGATAAATTCGCTTATTGAAAGAGTTGAAAGCGTCATAGTAGCTGGGAGGTAGGGCCCCATAGTACAAGGTAATAACGTCACGCTTATTAAAAACCCGGCAATAGCTGCTGTGCAGGGGTTAACCGACTTCTCAATTAACTTCTCAATTAGCCGTTTAAAACGTGAAGGTAGAGGAGACTTAAACTCCCCTCCCCATCCACTTATAATGGAGAAGGAGCCAAAGAATAATGCTAACCCTGCTATTATATACTTAATATTATTCCTAATGAGAGGTTCCTGCTTAAGAAGCTCACTTAACCCTATTCCTATAATGTATCCTATTAGGGTATAAGAAATATATATTGCAAGTATAAACGGAAGAGCCACGGAAAACATCCTTCTCCTCGAGACTAGCAATGCTATTAAAAGCATGGCAGTATAAACGCTAAAAGTGCATGGATTAATAGAGTCTGCAGCGGCTGCAGCTATTATTAGAAATAGAACGTTAGTTAGGGACTTACCCTGAGTATTACTTTCAATTTCATTCTTAGGTTGAACAGCTTTAACAACTATACTGTTTAATTTATTTATTATTGCCTCACTTTCTATTACTTTACAAGAATACTCTTCACATACTTTAATACTCCCTTTTTCAGGTATAAGACTGATAAATTCCAACCATGCACTTCCCGCATCTTCCATGGGGTAAGGAACTACTCCTATTATAGCTCCTATTGGCGTTAAATCTTTATATACAATTATGAGAGGTATTTTAAAACTTTTTAGATCTAATAAATTGCATATTTCAAAGTATTCATTCATGTACGTTTTATTATATGTATCTCTGAAAACAACGCTATCTTTACCGAAAAGAGATGTTAAAACTTCCTTAGCCTTCTTACATGCAGGACAAAATGCACTTCCATATATATAGAATTTTAGTTGAGAGGGGCTAGCTGGAACATCAATACTATGATTAACAATAAGTGGGATAGTTAGAATAACTATCGTCAGCGCATACAGAAATTTTCGTGGTAACATCAGCTCTAAATTGAGTAATCTCGAGGTAATATAGATTATTATTAAAGGTGTAATTGATATTAGCAGATTATTACATTAGTTACGGTAATTGATAATATTTTCACATATAATTTTATAAAATTATCTTATTTTATTTAAAATAAGATAATTTAAACTTGAAAAATCTTTTTAGATAGGTCTATGTTGGATCTCGGGAGTTCTTAAAGCGGTGAGTAAATGCAGGATTTTAAGATTCTCATTGGCCCTCCATGGCTAACAAGGTATGAGCGGGCGAGGATAATAGGCGTTAGGGCTCTTCAAATATCCTTAGGCGCTCCAGTACTTATACCAGTCGAAAAACTTAGGTTAAAGGATCCTATAGAGATAGCAACTAAGGAGCTTGAGCTTAAAGTTTTACCTATGATTATAAGAAGATGGACACCTAGGGGAGAATACCAGGACGTACCTCTTAAGTATCTTGAGATAAGATAGTTTATTTTTTTACTTTAACCTTACCTGAGTCTATTTCTACCTCTATAACGTCCCCTATACTGGGCTTTTCTATAAACTTCTCCCATTCATCCTCAGTAAGGTATATGGTTAACCTAGGAACCCTAACCTTACCTGTAGCGCCGAAGACAGGTATTGACCTTATGACCTGAGAGAGGATAGGGACTATTTCCCTACTTATCTCATTCTGCTGACCTCTCTGAGCCACAACTGGTCCAGGAAGCTCCCTTTCCTCCGTTAGATCTATTCTCACAGCTTTTTCTCCCCAAGGGTTATCTATTATAGATATGTTTGATATAGTCGCTCTGAATTTTATCAAAATGTTTATCACCTCTATTATAAAGGGTCGAGATGCTTATAAATTCCAGGTAATAATGATTAGTTAGGTGTTGGACATGAGCGAGTTTGATGAGTGGTTTAGAAGGACTAGAAAGTTTTTCGAGGAAATAGATAGGATGTTTGAGGATTTGCTTAGAAGAGAGTTCTCCGCATTTGAGGAGGGGGGGAGGGAGAGGGGAAGAAGAAAGGTATATGGTCCCTACTTCTACGGTTTCTCTGTTACTATAGGTCCAGATGGAGTACCAAGGATAAAGGAGTGGGGTAACATAAAGCCTGGTCGTATAAGTCCTATAGTGTCTGAGGCAATAGAGCCATTCACTGATGTTATAGAGGAGGAGGATAAGGTACGTATAGTTGTAGACATACCGGGTGTTGATAAGGAGGATATAAACGTGGAAGCCACGGAGGATGAAGTGATGATATCGGCTACTAGAGGTGATAGGAAGTATCGTAAGTCAGTGAAGCTCCCTACTAAGGTTAAACCTGATACTGCTAAAGCCACTTACAAGAACGGCGTCCTTACCGTTACTATAGAGAAGGTTGAGAAGAGTAAGAGGGGTAAAGGATTTAAAATACAAGTAGAATAACTTAACTTCTTTTCTTAAACCAATTAACATAAACTCTCATAATATCACTCCTAGTTATAATACCTACAAGCTTATCCTTATCAACTACTAGTACGGCGGGTGTTTCTGAGCTTAGCATGGATGTTATAGTGCTAGCTCTAGTTAAAGGGGAGATCATGGGTAAAGGCTCTGACATAAACCTGTGAACTGGGCATTCAAGTGCTTTTTCACCAAACCTTATGAAAGCCTCTATGACGTTTCTCTCAATGACAGTACCTATAATCTTGCCTCTTTCATCCAGTACGGGTACCTGGGATATGGCATTATCCCACATAATCCTAGCCACCTTCTCCAGTTTTTCATCTCTTACAACGGTTACTACAGGCGAAGTCATAACATCCTTAGCAGAGAGCTCCTCCCTAGTATACTCCTCTAAAACCTTAAATATCTTAATAAGAGTGGAGAGGCGGGGATTAACAGTGCCTCTTTCAATCCTAGCTATTAAGCTCTGACTAACGCCGGCCCTTTTAGCAAGCTCGGCTTGCGTAAGCCCGGCCCTCTTCCTAAGTAGTTTTATGTTCTCCAGTAACGATATCATCAGAGATAATAGTTTTAGTTGTTTTTAAATAAAGGCTGCGATTAACATACCTAACAGCGTTATCGATTAAGCATTTGACAAGGTCAACCATATATATCTAGCATATAGCCTATTAATGATGAATGATGTATAAAAGTAGTCGTATTCGTATATTAATAGTGATTTTTTTATTCTTAACTTATTTAACTTATATTCTATCTTCTCAACAAACACCACTTGAGATAGTAATAAGCATAGGATGGCCTTCCGTGAGAATATTACCAAATAAGAATGATTGGCAATCATTTAGGATGCCCAATCAACCAGGGTATATAGTTAAAGCTGGCTTCTATACTTGTGAAAAGGGTATAATTAATTATAAGATAATAAGAGAGAACGGAGAAGAATACTTATTTACTGTAGAGAAAAAGGGAGAAGGATGTGGATTAGCCTTAGGTAATGTTTACGTACCATTTAATCCGGGTGAAGTAATAAAACTTCAAATGATTAGCCCTGGATATGTTTGGTTAGCTAATAAAGATGTTTATATTGAGGGAAGATCCAGCAGATCAAAGTATGATATAGTAAGCAAAATCGTTCTTAAAATAGGTGTTCCCGTAGAGATAGAATTTAAGGGTATCGTAACGGAAAAAGAAAGTATTGAAGGGAAAGAGTGGTTTAAAGTACGTATAACAGATGTCCCCTCTGAAAAAGAACCAGTAAAAGAAGACGAAATAATAATAGTTTATGCTGAAAATAAAGATGCTAATGTAGATAGTAGTATTAAAATAAATGATTGTGTAGAAGTTAAAGGCTTATATGCTTATCTTGATAAATGGAAAAAATTCGGTGTTAAACTATCTGAGACTTCCCATTATATAATCAAAATTAACTGTCCGCTTAGGGCCTCGGTATGGACGGAGGACCTTAGCGGTATTAAGAAGGATACTTTCATGCCTGGAGAGAGGTTAAAAATATGTTTCAGCGTGAATAAACCGGCTACCGCCAACTTATATGTAGATGTGTATCCCGAGGCTGGAGGATTTAGGAGAGTATACCTATTTAGAGGTAGAGTGCCTGCCGGAAAGCTATGTCGTGCTAGCATTGTAGGCGAGGTAGGGCGAAGAGTGGTAAACCTTTTGGTTGACAGTTTAAAGGTACAACATGAGTACACAGTGGTTGCTCAGCCTCAACCGCCTCAGCCACCTCCGCCTCCTCAGCCTCTTCAATTCAAGACACATGTCTATATAGAGGTTATAAGAGGAGAAGTATACGTCAAGGTAGCGTTCTCCCCTATAGGAATTAGCTGGTGGAGCTTTAAGAGCCTATATTACACATACAATAAAGACAATTATCACAGAGAACTGAGAAACATAGCCGGATACATGTTTAGTACAAGCTATGTAGTTATAGAGGAAGGAGTCGATGATCATCTACAGGAAGTATACTCTAAGGTTAAAGTGGACATAAGGAACTCACCATATTACAGTCCTGGAGTCATAGGGTTTATAGATCCTTTAAGGAATAAAGGAACAGGATGGCTAGATTACGTAATAGTGAAGACCTATGATGTAACTATTGTTAGATGTGATCCGCTACCTGACAGACTAGAGTTAAATCTAGCTGAGTGGAACAACGCTTTCTGGGCTGAGGCACCATCGTTTTATAGAGTCTACCTCACGCTACCTATATCTTACTTAGTTAAAGGCAATATTCCCATAAAATCCTACACTACTAATGAAGTCGTGTATGAGGCTACGTATGAGTTATATGGGCCCAGGAACGTGAGACCGGGTACCAAGCAAGAATATACCCTCATAATAAAATTACCGGTCTTCCCTAAGGCATATTACTATCCGTATTATCCCTGGAAACTTAAAGGAGCAGTCTACATAGCTTATAGCGATAAGAAAGCCTCCCTCTTAGATAGCAGGAGTTATGCGCTGGATAGTTTAGGTAAGGAGTGGGGGATAGTACCTACTTACTCTTTAGAATGGAGAGAGCTCACTGAGAGAATATTGAATACTTTAAGTACGAATATCGTAGCTAATATTGGTAATATAATAAATGAAAAATATGTAAAACTACCTAAGCAGTTTACAAACGATAAGGTATATGATATTAAAGCTATAGGTTTAATTACCGAAAAACGATACGAGCTAAGTGGCGTAAAACTCATTTTGCCGTTTGAGTTCGAAAAAGACGTAGCCGGTAGTATGAAACTTCACCTCTACCTAGAACTTTACATGTACGAAGGAGAGAGGTTAACTCCAAGCTATTACATCCAGTATTACTTCTCAGCAAGAATAAACATAAGCTAATCATGTCATATATGTTAATTTAATCACAGAAAAATAATCAATTTTTTCTCTGTTTTTCTCTAAAATGATTTCTCCATTATCACCTATGTCTACTACTTTATCTTCAATTATCCTTTTATCAGTAGTTATTATCCTAACGTTTTTCCCTAAGGTTTCTAACCTAGCCTTATATTTCTCTTTAATATCCCTATGACTTTTGTTAATTAAGTTTACTAATTCGTTAAATATAAGCTCCATAAGCCGGGAGTTCTCAATTTTCTTTCCAGTAATTCTTAATAATGAGTCAGCTTCAGGAATAGGTAAGTTAGTTATATTGGTGTTAATTCCTATTCCTATGATCGCTCCTTCTATGTTATTTCCTTTAAAAGAAGTCTCAATCAATATTCCTCCTATCTTTTTCCCTTTAAAAACTATGTCATTAGGCCACCTAATGTGAGTTTTAATGTTGTAAATCTTGTCTATTGATGAAATTACTGCTAAGGGCGCTATAAGTGGGTACATATTTAAAGGTACTTCCTTTATAACGTTCCTATCAACTATGAGTGACATCCATAAACCTCCTTTCGGGGATGCCCATGTCCTTCCATGTCTACCTCTTCCTTTATACTGTTCCTCAGCTACTATGATCGTCCACTTATGAAGCCCTTCTGTAAGAAGTTTCCAAGCTACGTCCATGGTAGATGTAACTTTATTATATTTTATAATATTTACTTTAGTAAAACAATCTTGAAGAAAGCTTCCATACATCAACATACGTTACCCCTGATTGAGGGCTCGCAACCTCTTTCTTCTTAGTAGCTCGTTTACTATCCTCTTCTTTCATGTATTTCTTAACACTTTCCAATACTCCGCTTTCCTCTAAAAACCTAGTAGTATAATTACCTTTAATAAAACCATCATGCTCAAGCACTCCTCGTAGTAAAGGTACGTTAGTTCTCACTCCCTCTATCACTAACTCTTCTAGTGCTCTTCTAATTCTAAGGCGTGCCTCCTCCCTATCCTTACCCCATGCTATGATCTTCATTAAGAGAGGATCATAGAAAGGAGGTATCTCGTAACCTTCATAAATCCCACTATCGACCCTAATCCAAGGACCTGAAGGCTCCCTTAGCTTAGCTATTAGCCCGGGTGAGGGAGCGAAGTTCTCTAAGGGATCCTCAGCATATACCCTCACCTCAATGGCATGTCCAAACCTCTTAGGTTCAATGTCTAGCTTACCTCCAGCGGCTATCTTAAACTGTTCCTTGACTATATCTATACCGGTAACAATCTCAGTTATAGGATGTTCAACCTGAATCCTGGAGTTTACCTCTAAAAAGTAGAATTTTCTGTTTTCCATATCAAATATGAATTCAAATGTACCTGCATTTACATATTTAGATTCCTTAGCAGCTTTAACAGCATATTTATACAATGTCTTTCTCTCATCCTCACTTATAGCAGGAGAGGGTGTCTCTTCGATAACCTTCTGGTAACGTCTCTGTACAGAGCATTCTCTTTCAAATAAATGAACTACAGTACCATACTTGTCTCCTAGTATCTGGACCTCTATGTGCTTAGCTTTAGGTATGTATTTTTCAATATAAACCTCGCCTAAACCAAAGGCTGACTTAGCTAATTCACTTGCCTTAGTGATAGCCTGCTTAAGCTCATTCTCTGACCAGACCACTGACATTCCTATACCTCCTCCACCACCACCAGGCTTAATTAGAACGGGATAGCCCACTCTCTCCGCCTCATCGTAAGCTTCATCTATGCTTACAGGCTTCAATGTACCTGGAACTATTGGTATTCCTTTCTGAGAGAAAAACAACCTTGCTTTTAGCTTATGACCTACTTTTTCCTGAACTTCAGGAGGGGGACCTATGAATGTTATTCCTTCCTCTTGAAGTCTCCTAGCAAACGTGGGATTTTGCGACAAAAACCCGTATCCTGGATGTACAGCCTCGGATCCTGTCTTAACAGCAGCTTCAACTATCTTTTCAATATTGAGGTAGCTTTCAAGAGGGTCAGGAGGACCTATGTAATATCTCTCATCAGCTAGATGTGTGTGCAGTGCGTCTTTATCTGAGTCCGAAAACACGGCAACAGTTCTTATGCCCATCTCCTTAGCAGCTCTAATGACCCTAACTGCTATCTCTCCTCTATTCGCAACAAGTATTTTGTTAAAAGGTCGTTCCATATTACTTTACCCGCTATAAAGCCTATATTTAAGCATTAGGTAAGTAAAGAGGAACATGGTGATAAGAATAACGATGCTGATGAGTAGGATAAGTGGTCCCCACTCTCCCCAGGAGATAGCTACGGGTACTGGTCCTATAAATATAACCACACTACCTGAAGATTTAATGTCTCTAATTATGCTTCCCAGTATTATTATACTTCCTATTACGATGAAAATAATTCCTGCTATGAGAATTAGTGTAACTAGGTTCTCATAAAGTTTATAGCTCATTTGATTATAGCGTGCTAAAATTAATTTTATCCTTTACCAGGATATGAAAAACTTGCACTTACCTCTATCTCGTCGAGATTAATGTTTATTATCTCTATATGCTTGTTAAAGAAGATATCATCTATGAATATCAATATTCTCATGCCTGAGAGTTCGTCATTTAACTTAGCTAATTCCTCTAGATACCCATTTATTAAGCTCTCTGATGAGGCACCTGCTTGAAGTTTAGCTTGTGGATAAGTAGAGAGTACCCTTTTCTCAGCCTCTTCAAGCATAAGGGTGGATGCTCTAAGTTTTTCACGTACATTGGGTGTACTTAACGAGGGAGAATTTATTTCACCTAGAAGACTTAGAGCCTCATTAATTAACTTAACGTTGTTGTTTATGCCTAGCTTGACAGAGAGAAACGTCAAAATTGAGGCTTTTCTCATTAAGAGGCGGGTATAGTGGGTTATGAAGAAGCTGTCCGGGCTTGTCTTGCTAGTGCTTTCTCTCATAACACTAAATGAGGTCTTGTTGAGGTACATAAACAGGCTTTTTAGTCCTTTAATGGCATCTTTAGCTAAATCGATGGATCTGGAATAATCACCTTTTTCTAAAAATTTACTTGCTTCTCTTATTTTAAGGTCATATATTTCGAGTTGTTTCTCTATAAACGTTTTGACTATTTCCTCAGTAGCTGCGTCTTTAGATAAAATGGCTTTCATGATATTAGCATATACTTCTTCAAAGTTTTCTCTAAGCCTTTTATACCGTGATATATAAGCAGTTGCCACTATCTTCTCCGAATAGAAACTATAGGTTAATGTTATATTTACAAGAACGAGGAATACTAAGAGAGTCATCAGAATTTGACTTTTGGACATCTTTACCACTATTTTATTAATAATAGGAAAATATATTTAAAATTAATTATGGTAATTTTCGAGTAGGTATATGCTTGAGAAAAGCTTCATTAAATATTTCGTAAAGTATAATAAAACCTTGAATATGGTTTAGCTTGGTGAAAAGTATGAGGATAAGGATTCTAACTCTTGTCATATTATTCTCTGCTCTGCTCTTAACAACCATATCCTTTGCAGAACCTTTAGTTGTAGCAGTTGCGAGAGGATTAACAGAAGAAAATATTCAGCTAAAAACATTAGTTGAAAAAGAGACGTTTGTGAACTGGAAGGTAATTACAGGGCCAATAAGCTTTGAAGAGATAAAGGATGCGACAGTAGTCATTTTCGTGAAGGCTGATGCCTTATTAAAGCTTAGCGAAGAAGAAATTGACGCACTTGTAAAGTGGTTTAATGAGGGAGGTAAAACACTCTGGGTAGCGGGGGACAGTGATTATGGCGATGAAGGCCCTCCGAGGCAGGCTACTATTAATAGAATTTTAGAGGCTGTGGGTAGCAAGCTTAGAATAGAGAGTGGAGCGGTAGAGGATCCAACTTCAAACGCCGGGAAACCTTATAGGGTATTAGGCCTTCCTGCTTGTGCTCATTCGAGAGTGAGATTTTTAGTGGCTAAGATAGATAGAGCTCTATTTCACGGTCCTGCGGCGGTCATAGCATACGTAAACGGTGAATATGTAAGATTAGAAGAGAGCGAAATCGAGGGAATATACCCTGTTATGTGCACTAGCGAGGACGGTATCATTGTGAACCATAACCCGCCTGACCCTGAGGCGCATGGAGTAGGAGAGTTCGGATCGTTCGTGTTAATGGCGATAGAGTTCATGAAGGATAAGAATAATTTTGTTATAGTCACCGGTGATGCACCTTATGATCATTACCTTGGAATGTATAAGCCTGAGCTTAAAGTAAAGGAGAGATACACTGAGGAATATCCGCAACAAGGAGAGTTACTAGTAAGGAGACTAATCTCATTGGCTACTAAACCAGAGCTGTTTAAGGTATTATTGGGAGGTTAAAAATATATTAAGGGTCATTTTAGTTTAATTATTTTATTTTTTTGATATTTTTAATTAAAAATAAACTATTAATGAATAAAAAGAGCTTTTACCATTAAATTTACTAGGTTGAATAGGGTTTGAGCAGAGAGAAGACTCTTAGAAAGAGGTTAGGTAAATACCTTAGGATAAAGAAGGAATACGTCAATTTAATCCTCAGTGGAAAAAAGAGAAGTACCATAAGGCTCGGCATCATTTCACCCACTAGGCATAAGGTGTTTATAGAGTCAGGAGGGAGAGTCATAGGTGAGGCACTAATAGATTCCGTGAGATACTCTAAGCTTTCAGAGCTAAATGATAAGGATGCAAAGACAGATGGTTTTTCGGACGTCAATGAGCTCATTAAGGAGTTATCAACTATATACCCTGGTATAAAGAGAGATGATTGGGTAACTATAATTAAATTTAAGTTAATTAATAAAAGATATCATGATAAGAAAATATTATCCGAGAAGGATAAACTAGAGGGCTCTCTAACTACAGCAAACATTGCAAAACTCGCCCTAGCATATGATGTCGCCGACTCCGCGCTTGAGAAAAGAGCTCTTACAGCAATAGCTCTAAAGGGTAGCCTAGAAGGAATAGATAAGGAACTAGAGGAGAATGTGACCTCTGATTTCATTAAGAACGTATATTTTAAGGCTTTAAAAAAGCTTAAACAGTTAGGAGTTTTAAAGTAAGAAGAGAGGCATAGATTATTGTTTAATTACTGAGAGTATTAAGTTTGTATCAAGAGCTCCCTTCCTTAATACCACGGGTGGATCCTTAGTAAGATCTATTATCGTTGAAGGAATGCCTAATGATTTCCCTGAATCTACCACTATATCTACCTGTTTTAAAACATCCATACTTATCTCACTGAGAGATGAGGGAGGTGATTCACCTGATATGTTAGCACTTGTACCAGTTACCACGGCACCAGCCTTCTCTATGATGGCTAAAGCTATCTTATGGTCAGGCATTCTAACTCCAACAGTAGGCTCATTAGCGGTTATTAAGGAAGATACTATAGGTTTCTTATGCAGGATTATGGTAAGAGCTCCTGGCCAAAATCTCCTCATAAGAACCTTTGCCTGAGAGTTAACAATGGCCAACTCCTCAACTTTCTGTACGGATGATACAAGTAACGGTATAGGTTTTTTACCTCTTCGTTTAACTTCGTAGATTCTTTTAACGGAGGCTTCTATAAACGGATTAGTAGCAAGTCCATAAACAGTATCAGTAGGTATAATCGCTATCTTTCCCTCAGTTATATAACGTGCTACCTTCCTTATTTTCTCCTTATCTAATTCCTCTAGTCTGATAATTTCCCCGACCATTACCCTTATAAACCTCCTTCAAAGCGCTCACTAACTTCCTTGAAATAATATTTTTCTTTTCCATAAGTTTATCGAAATATTCTAAAAATTCCTCCTTTATAGACACGACAACGTCCTCGGGATTACTTATGCCTTCAGCTATCTTGGTAAGCTCCCTTTCCATTTTCCCTCTCACTTCTGGTATCACGACTTCAGGTACAACTTCATATAATGAAGTTGCTAAAGCCTTACCCAGGGGAGTAGGAATACATCTCTTTTTAATCACTTTAAAATATCTCCTTTCAATATTGGTCTGAATATGATCCTGCATGGTAGCATCAGTACCTATCCCATACTTCTTCATAAGCCGTAATAATTCAGACTCAGAGAGGTAAGGAGGGGGCTTGGTCTCTTTCTCTAAAAGATTAGCTTTAATAACTTCTACGCTGTCACCTTCAAGAACATAGGGAAGGGGACGTTCAGCAGGTCTCTCATAATAATACACTCTTAAATAACCATCATCTACTATCCTCTTTCCCTCCAACATAAACGATATGTTTGCTATGCTTATCTCAATCCTCTGAAGCTCTAGTATAGCCGGCTCACTGATCGTTGCTAAGAAGTGTCTGACTATAAAATCATATAACTTCCAGCCTTTCTCCCCAAATTTTTTCTTGACCGCTTCCTTCTCAACATTTTTAAGAGGATATATGGGAGGATGCGCTTTATCATCCTCCTTTCCTCTAGTAGGTTTTATTTTGTTTTTCTCTAAAACAGTCTTAATGTATAAGCTTAAGTCTTTACGTGAAAGGAACATAGAAATAACTTTTCTTAAATCTAAGGAAGAAGGATAAATTGTAGTTTCTGTTCTAGGATAAGATATTAATCCTTCTCTGTAAAGATCCTCAGCTACATCCAATGCTTCTTTAGGTCTAATGTTAAGAAATCTACTTACTCTTCTTTCAAGTTCAACAGTATTAAGGGGTTCAGGAGGGAGCTGGAAGGCGTCTTTATATTCAGCCTTTACGATCTTACCAGTTTTTGCTTTACTCACTGAGAGATAAAGTTCCTTTGCCCTCTCTCTTGACTTTATTTTCTCATCTTTAATTCTAGCTTTGAGTGTACGCTCATTGATGCTTATTTGTACCTCTAAGGTGTAATACTTTTCCCTTTTAAACCTCTCTCTTTCAATAGCTCTCTTAACCACCAAAAACAGGACAGGTGTCTGACAAGGACCATAGCTAAGAAATTTTCCCTTAGGAAGGATTTTTTCCTCATTCTCTACCATAAGAGTTAAGGCTCTAGTAAAAGCAGCACCTATGGTTAGATCTGCTATCATTCTTGCAAATGCCTTATTAGCGAGCTTCTCGTTAGGCATCTTTGGTTCTTCGAATGCCTTTCTTAGTTCTTCCCTAGTTACTGTGGAAAAGCATGCCCTTCTGAACTCTATCAAGGGATTATATTTTTTAGCTACTTTCATAACCTCAAACGCTATGCTTTCTCCTTCAACATCAGAGTCTAGTGCAAGTAGTATGATTTTTGACTTCTTACTAAGCTCTCCTATAACTTTAATGAATTTTTTAGATTCTTTTCTAATAACCTGAATGGGTTGAATGAAAAATAACTTTCGAGGGTCTACGGTTCTCCAATTATTATATTCCCTTGGAAAGTCAAAGTTCATTAAGTGACCGCTAACTCCTACGGAAGCGCATCTAAGATTTTTGTATTTAAATTCATAAACAGGAATATTATTTAAAGATAACACTTTATAGCTATTAGAGGAGGATAATGCCTGAGCAAATGCTCTAGCTACACTATGTTTCTCAGCTATAATGGTTACATCATACCTCTCCATATCACTTTTTCCTGGCTTTTTGCTTAATCTTTACTTCACCAGGTCTAGCCTTAATGCCTATGCCTAGAAGTCTCTTCATACACTCGTTTAAGAACCTTACGTGAACGCCTCTTTGGCCCATGAAAGAGCCAAATTCCCTATTACTAATTTCAATTTCAAGATTAGGGCCTATTATATCCAGGTTCAGTATGTGTTTTTCAATCCATCCGAGTGGATGGAGAGAAACTACTATGTTGCTTAAATCCTCTGTTAGTTCGACAGCCCTTAGAAAGAGGCCGGTCTCCTCTTGTATCTTATTTATTCTCTCACCGTTTTTGCCTATAAGCCGTCCTAAGTATCCCTCTTTTGATATTATTAAGGCATCAGGAACCTTATCCAGGTTAAACATCTCCTTTATATTCTTAGTATAGAATACTGTTATTACTTCAGTATCAGGAGCATGAACATATACCGTTTCAAGTATCTTCCTTTCTTCCTCACTGAGCTCTCTCCTTCTAAGCCTCATCTCCAAAGACAGTCTAAAACCTCGTTTAGCACCTGGCCTTACTATGTCCTTTATACCAAGGTCGATAACTATAGCTCTATCTTCGCCTAATATAAGGTCTCTAGCTATAACCGCAGTGTTTTTCTCGGTTACCTGAAAAACGGGATCTCCAGCTATGACAAGCTTAGAGTTTCTACCCACTCTGATAAGAGCTTCTGAGATACATGTCTCTGAGAGAAATTGTACGTCGTCAAGGAAGACCATAGCGTTATCGAATGTCCTCCCACTTAAGAAGTTCGGATCGGCTAATACTATTTTTCCCTCAGAAACTAGGGATTTCAGTTCAGAAACTTCAATGTAGGTGCCAAGTATATCGTAGAGGTAAGCGGCGATAATGTTATAGTATGTATCTCTAAGTTCAACAGAGCTATATCTTTTACCTGTTTCAAGTTCAATTACAGGTCTTATTATTATGAAACGGGAATAAACATTATCTTTTACCGCTTTAATACTATAGAGACAGGTGAGGAAGCTTTTTCCAGTGCCGCTTGGGCCAAACACACCTACTATATCTGCATCCTTACTTCCTAGCGCTGCAACTAGTTTCTTCTGATTCTCGGTTAAAGGTTTAACATTACCTGGTAGGCTCATGATTCTTCCCCTTAAACTCTCTATTTTATAGCCTCATAAATCCAGCTCTCATCATGATCCTCAGAGCTTGGACCTTTAATCATAGGCTAATCAAATATTTAACTAAAGATTTTAAGTAGACCACGATCATATTTTAAGTTAATATTTACATATTTACATAATTTAAGATGTATTTAAAAATAACTTATATCTATTTTTTATCATGTTATATTTCTTGAAGATAACCTTTAGAATAGGTGTCCTGTGAATGAAATTAGAGGAGGCTATTCTGCATATTAAGTCTTTACTTGAGAAGAGAGGTTACTGTGTTAAACTTAAGAAAATTAATGATAATGAGTATCGTTTAAACATTAATAAGGAGAACAAAAAAGCTGAAATACGGGTAGTGGGAAGGGAGAATTTAATTAAGCAACTTTACATAAAGCATGGCGGCCAGCTAGGTATGAGTATACTTAGCTGTGAGAACTTCAAGGAAGTGGCTCAATGTATAGAAGAGGTAGTAAAAGCTTTATGAAGGTGAACCCCTAATGGAGAAGGAAGCTTGGCATGCTAAATCTAAAGAACAGGTCTTAGAGGAGCTAGGTTCAAACATTAGAGGATTATCAAGCGATGAGGTTGTATATCGACTTAAGAGATATGGATATAATGAAATACTAGAGAAGAAGGAAAGTTATGTTAAAATGTTTTTCAGGCAATTTAATAACTTCCTTGTTTACATACTCCTTGCAGCTACTCTCATATCACTCCTATTAGGAGAGATTATAGATGCTACAACAATAATGGCGATAGTTCTCCTAATGGGAATAATGGGATATGCACAGGAGTATAAAGCTGAGAAGGAAATAGAGGCTTTAAAAAGAATGCTGTCTCCCAAAGCCAAGGTTTTTAGGGAAAACGAGCTTGTTGAGGTGGATGCTAGAGAAATAGTTCCAGGCGATTTGATTAAGCTTGAGGAAGGAGATAGAGTTCCTGCAGATGCAAGATTAATAGAGAGTATAGATCTCGAAATAGACGAATCTCCGCTAACAGGTGAGTCCTTACCTGTTGAAAAGGTAGCTGACGTAATTTTACCTTATGATACGCCTATTGCTGATAGGAGGAACATGGTGTTCATGGGAACCTATGTAACTAGAGGACAAGGGAAGGCTGTGGTTATATCTACCGGTATGAAAACGCAAGTAGGGCGCATAGCCGTCAAACTAGGTGAGATAAAAAGAGAGAAAACACCTCTTGAGATAGAATTAGATAAGTTTGGTAAAAAAATGGGAGCAATATTCTTAGCGTTAATGGTATTGGTGTTTATTATAGAGATATTTGTTAAAAGTGAAAATATCCTTAATGCCCTTCTTCTTTCAGTAGCTCTTGCAGTGGCTGCGGTACCAGAGGGATTACCTGCCATAGCAACTATAATCCTTGCTATAGGAGCTAGAAAGATGGCTCAAAGGAATGCTATCGTTAGGAAGCTTAGTACAATCGAGGCCTTAGGATCATGTAATATTATATGTAGTGATAAGACAGGTACCATAACTTCTGGAGAGATGACTGTTAATAAGATACATGTTGATGAAGTTGATGTAAAAGTGGAGGGAACAGGGTTTAAACCTATAGGTTCATTTGTCTATAACTCAAAAAAGATAGATCCCTTAAAATTTAGTAATACTCTTGAACTTTTACTTTTAGCCTCTTTTCTGTATAATGATGCAGAACTTAAAAAGGAGAATGGGAGATGGATAACTAAGGGTCCTCCTACTGAGGGGGCTTTACTTGTTCTAGCTAAGAAGGCAGGGATTAAAGAATCAATCAAATCTGAGTACCCAAGAGTAAAAGTTATACCATTTGATAGATTTAGAAAAAGAAAAACTACTATTCATAAAGAGGGAAATAGGTGCATCGTATTTACGGTGGGTGCTCCTGAGATAATTCTTGAGAAATGTGCCAGTAAACTCATGGTTAAGGGTAACATAAAGGAGTTGACCTCTCAGCTGAGGGAAGCATTATTAGAGAGAATAGAGAATTACGCATCTGAAGGTCTAAGAACTATAGGGTTTGCATATAGGGTTTGTGATGAGAGAGATATTATTGATAATGATCCAGAGGAGGTGGAAAGGGATATGATATTTCTTGGATTCGTTGGTATGAGGGATCCTCCTAGACCTGGAGTTAGGGAGGCTGTAGAGATAGCTAAGAAGGCAGGAATAAAAGTCGTCATGGTCACGGGTGACCATAGGATTACTGCAATGTCGATAGCTAAGGAGATAGGGCTTGAGGTATCAGAGAGTAACGTGATAGAGGGGAAAGAGCTCGAAACACTAAACGAGAGAGAGTTAGAGAGCTTAATAGATAGGATAGTTGTGTATGCTAGGGTCACACCTGAACATAAAGCTAGGATAGTTAAGGTAATGAAGAAGAAGGGGTATACAGTGGCAATGACGGGTGATGGGGTCAATGACGCACTTGCTTTGAAGTTAGCTGATATAGGAGTCGCTATGGGCATAAGGGGCACAGAGGTTGCAAAGGAGGCGGCTGACTTAGTTCTAGCTGATGATAATTTTGCCACAATAGTTGAGGCAATAAAAGAGGGTAGAACGATCTATGAGAACATTAGAAAACCAATAAACTACCTACTTACCTGCAACTTCGGCGAGGTCTTCACAGTTGCTGGAGCTGATGTTGCATTATTACCAACGATACTTAGACCTGCACAAATATTGTGGATAAATCTTCTTACAGACGCCTTACCGGCTTTAGGTCTGGGCTTCGAGCCTCCTGAGCCCGGAATAATGGACAGACCTCCTCGAAGTGGAAGAAAGGGGATAGTAGGTTTAAGGGAAATACTGAACTATGCGTTAATGGGTTTGGTAATATCTTTTCTAGTAATATCTATGTTTACGTTATATCTTCCCAAAGGACTAGCATATGCAGAGACGGCGGCATTTACGTCGTTTGTAATCCTAGAGCTTCTAAGAGCATTAGGTTCTAGAAGTGAAAAAAGAACGATATTTGAGCTTTCTTTGCTGAGCAACCCCTATCTTATAATGGGAATCTTCTCCTCTATAGCACTGCAAATACTGCTCATATATAGTCCCTTAGGAGTCTTCTTCAAGTCTACTCCTTTAGCCATAAAGGACTTGTCTATAATATTTTTATTATCATTGATACCTTTGATTGTCAATGAACTGTTAAAGCTTGGAAAAAGGTTTCTCAGAAAGAGTGATAGACATGGTTGAGATAGGTATTAGTTTAATATTATTAGGTATAGTTCTAATATTCATATCCATACTTCTCTCACTCTTAATGAGTCTAGGTAAGGAGAGAAAAGTAAGGGGAGGAGGTATAGTGATAATAGGACCTCTTCCCATACTTCTTGCCTCAGACAGAGAGATAGCACGATTAGCCTTTCTTCTTACTTTGTTAAGCATAATATTGTTTTTGTTCCTAATAGTTCTCTTTAGTAGCTAGCTTTTTTAGCTAAAAACTATTATTGAAATATCTCTAACGAAAAACAAAGAGCGTTATTTATTCTTAAGATTAGTTTGATAAATCAGTGAGCAAGATGGGGCTAGCAGCTGGACATGAAGCTTGGATACTAACGATAGGTAATGAGGTATTAATAGGGAAAATAGTTAACACGAACGCTGCATGGTTAGGAAGAAAGCTAACTCTCCTAGGGTATAAAGTTAGAAGAGAGGTAGTGGTTGCGGACGAGTTAGAGGATATAGCTTGGGGCTTTAAAACTGCATTGAAAGAGGGGGCTAGGGTCATAGTTTCTACTGGAGGTTTAGGACCTACGTTCGATGATAAGACCTCTGAGGGGCTGGCTTTAGCTTTAAAAAAGGAGCTAGAGGTTAATGAGGAGGCTCTCTCCATGATTAAAAAGAAGTATGAGGAAAAAGGTATGAGCCTAACGGAGTACAGGATTAAGATGGCAAAGCTTCCTAAGGGAGCTAAGCCCATACCTAATCCTGTTGGTACGGCCCCTGGAATACACACTAAGGTAGGGAGATGTGAGATATTCTCTTTACCGGGAGTACCAAGTGAGATGAGGTCCATGTTCGAGGGATACGTAGAACCTTACCTCAGAAGGTTAATGCCCAACGTAGTCTTCATAGAGAGAGTCTTAAGGGTTTACGGAGTACCTGAATCTGAGATAGCGCCGATAGTAGAGAAAGCTATGAAGGTAGGAAAAAGGGTTTACATAAAAAGCCATCCTAAAGGGGCTGAGCTGGGAGGGCCTTTCCTAGAGCTACATATAACAGCTTCCGGTAGTAAAGAGGAGGAGGCTAAGAAGGAGCTAAATAATGTTACTTTAAAACTGATAGATGAGTTAAAAAATAAAAATATTAAGATATTTATTAAAGAATAAATTAAGTAATTATACCTCAACAAAGCGAGGTTCGTAGCCCTCCAAAACCTTTTTAGCTAGAGGAAACTCCTCCGCAGACACGCCTAAAGCCTCATACTTGCCCACAGGCACAGGCTCAGCCTTAAAGCCCTCCAAAACCTTTTTAGCTAGAGGAAACTCCTCCGCAGACACGCCTAAAGCCTCATACTTGCCCACAGGCACAGGCTCAGCCTTAAACTCACTTATCTTAACCTTACTCATTGCAGGCTGTATAAACAGTATAAGTATACTCGCTAAAAATACTAAAGTTACAGCTTTGACCCTCCTCATATTTGTTTTACCCTTATAAAACACATCAGTTTTTATTCATATTTTTTTCGCATTTAATTATTTTACATCTGTTTCCTCTTTCTTTTAGAGTTCCCTTCCAAAATCTCAGCGAAGACGAAATGTAAGCAGTTCTTAAACATGTTTCCCTTAACTAATTATTAAAAACTCCTTGGATAACTTAACCCAATACTCTGATAATTCTTTAATAAAAAGATTTTCTTCTAGTGCTCTCTCTAATTCCTCTGGAGTATAACCCAATATTTCAAACGCCTTTTCCCGAGGCGCTAATCGTCTTAACAATGGATATCTTTTATGCCACGGTACATTTCTTAGTTTAGAGGAGACTACAATTACGTCTATATCACTGTCAACAAGCCACTCACCCTTAGCAAAGCTACCGAAAAGATATATTTCCGTTTCCTCCCCAAGCTCATTCTTAACATTAGTTATGAACCTTGCTAATGCTTCCTTAACATCAGTTGGTAGCCTTAATTTTCCTCTCTGCAACCTTAATCACCTCCTCAGCAACCTCTAGTGCTCTTAGTGCCTGCTCCCTAGATATGGATTCAGAGGGAACTTCTAGTCCAGCGTTAGGATATCTAGCCACTATGTAATACTGAGATACTTCCGGGAGCCTATCTATAATCCATTTAGGGACTTGTAGCCTATCTTTTATTCCATCTAACAGGACCGTCAAATCATGAGTTCGAGGATACAGTCTATTAAGCAAAAATATGTAAAGAGCTTTGAACGCCTTCTCAGACGCTTGCTGTGACATAAAAGTTGAGAGAGCATAATCTTCCTCCTCTAAAGCCCTTTTAGCTCGTTTAAGGTCGGCTTTCGCTTCCTTAATCCAGGATAGTACCTCCTTTCTAACCACTTCTCTCACTTGGTATTTTTAATCACTTAAACTAAAATTCCCTTAAATGTTCGGGTAATTCAAAGTCCTCTCCTCCCTTATAAAGTCTCTGTAATTCTAGATACACGTTTTCAAACCCTTCCATGGTCTTAGAGGAAACTATACTTATAGATGAGAAGTCAAGGAAGTCCTTTATAGCCATCAGAATGTTCCTTGTCAATATTCTTTCAATGCCTTGCGCTTCAATCTCAAGGTCTTCACCTATTCTATCTGTGTTTCTACTCCATTCCCTAATCCTTTCCTTATCCTTTTGGCTAAGTAGATCGGCTTTATTAAGTAAGTTAAGCTGTGGGAGTCTGAGCTTATAGAAGATCGATGTAGCAAGGAACACCTGGGATATGAAGTTTGATGGAGAGGTAGATAATAAGGCATCTATTAAGAAAATAACCACGCATTTGTCTGTGCATAGCTCCCTTATGACGTGTTCACCGCTATGCCTAAAAGCGAAAACCTCCATTTGGCCTGGAGTATCAACTACAACATATCCTTCCTCCTCATCCTCTACGCCAGATCTCAGCTTCTCTACGTAATTAAGAATAAGATCCATAGAAGCTACTATGGCCCCGTTAGGACCCAGTTCATACCTTTCCATGACCTCTCTAGCGGTTAAATACTCCCTTATGTCAATGTCAGGTATATACGGTAAATCCTCGGCTGCAGGGTCTAAGTTAAGAGTTAGAACAGGTATTGACTCATTATACGCCCATTGGGAAAAACTAGCCACAAAAGTTGTCTTACCTGAGCCTGCGGGACCAAGAACAAAAGCTGTAAGTCTCATTCCTCTAACTCTCCGACCCACCACTCAAGGTATTCTCTTGCCTTATCCTTTTTAGGCTCTTCTCTAATCTCAGAGAACATATTATCCCTTATCTCATCCAGTTGCTCCCTGGAAAGCACTAGACCACAACCAGTACATGTATACGTTCTGGTATCTTTGTTGTATATCATCTTACTCCCACATTCAGGGCATCTCATACCTCTCACCTTTTAATATCTTTAAAACCTCCAGGGCAAATCTTCCGTCAATCTCATCCTCCATGTCTTGAAGACTCTTAGAGGCATTAACCTTAACTTTCTCAAGAAACTCAGTTATCGAGACTCCATGTCTTTCTTCAATATCCTTAATTATTTCATGGAAAACTTTAGCTGAAAAGTTACCGTAGGTGTTGGAGCAGGGAAGAGCTTTTCCCAATATTTTGCTTAGCTTAAACATAAGCACACACGTCTCGGCGTTTCTCTCGGCGGGACATGACTCCTTACAGTGGGTCAAGGCATAGTTATACAGTAATTTTAGTTCATGTTGCGACAGGGTCACAGCGTTATCCTTCATCATGATCACCATTATCCATCCACAAGTGTTATGAAGTAGATAAAGATTATTTTATATTACCTAGAATCTGTTGGATCGCTAGCCGTATGTTCTTTCCTGCTATTCCTCCTCCAAACTTATCTAAGTTCGGTTTTCCTTTAGGCAAGAACTTGTTTATAGCATCCACTATCTTATCTTTGTCACACCCTACAAGCACATTAAGCCCGTCCTCCACCGTCTCGTACCATTCTGTTCTTTCTCTTAGCGTTATACAGGGCTTTCCCATGAAGTATGCTTCCTTCTGAACACCTCCTGAGTCAGTGATAACTTTAGCTGAATTCTTGAGAAGTTTAAGAAAACATAGGTAACTTAAAGGCTTTATAACCTGTATATTATCCCCTAAGTATCTCTCTAGTCCAAACTCCCTAATCCTTCTCTTAGTTCTGGGATGCATTGGAAAAATAAAATCGTGACCTGATTCAGAAAGTGCCTTAAGAATCGCCTCAAGCCTGTGATAATTGTCAACATTTTCAGCTCTATGAAGAGTAACGATCATATAATCACCTCGTATTCTTTTAGCTCTTGATCCAAGTTTGTCCTTAAACCTTAGGTAAAGGTCTAACATTACATCGCCGGTAAAAACGATCCTACCTCTAACACTCTCTCTTTCTAAGTTTTTCCTAGAAGATGGAGTAGGGACAAATAAGAACTCTGATACATGATCTACAATAACTCTATTAATTTCCTCAGACATGTACATCTCTCCGCTTCTGAGCCCTGCCTCTACGTGAGCAACAGGCATCCTTAACTTCACGGCTGCCAATGCACCAGCTAGCGTGGTATTAGTATCGCCGTAAACTAGTACTAAGTTGGGCGATTCCCTCATAAGGACTTCCTCTACCCTCTTTAGCATCTCTCCTGTCTGAAAACCATGAGAGCCGGATCCCACGTTAAGAAAATAATCCGGCTCCGGGAGGTCAAACTCCTTAAAGAATATAGAGCTCATCTCGTAATCATAGTGCTGACCTGTGTGAATCACTACATGTGTCAAGCTTTTAAGCTTGTTAAGCTCGTCGTAAACCACTTTAAGTTTAATAAAGTTAGGTCTAGCACCCACTACAGAGGCTATTATACTCATAAAAAGATCCTAAAATTATATAACATAAAGATAATAAATTTAACCTAAAAAGGTGAGAAGCTTGAGTGTGGACACCGCAAAGATGATAATACAGGACGCTATAAGGAGAAGAGGCGACACGGATAAAAAGATGTCAGGTACCTGGATTGTTGCTTACGTGCTTTCATACGTGATAATCGTTATTGGGGCAGCGAGTATGTTTATGGCTTACACTATGATAAGCGTGGAAACCGCGTTAGGTGCTCTAGGTATAGGAAGTGTGCTTATCATTCTCGGATTATTGATAATAGCGATCCTTACTTACAATTTAATAAAAAGGAGAAATGAGCATTTTAAAAGAAGTAGAGTCCTAAGAGAGGGGCTAATACAATACTTAGAGGCTAAGTCGAAGGAGGAAAATAAATCCGCTGAGATCTCCTCAGAGTTAGGCACTATGAGGATGATTCACTCGGAGCTTAACAGCGAGGAGGATGAGAAATCCGCTGGATTGTATACTCTTCTCTCCCTCCTCACAGGAATAGTGTTCCTCTATGTAATGTACTTCTTAACTAAGGACTTCGTGACGCATGATAAAAGAGAGAGGGCATTTTATCAGGCGTTTGTCTCAGCATCCAGGAAACTGAACATTAATGTTCAGTTTCCTTACTGGAGAGAGGTGCCTAGCAGGTCAGCAGGCCTCTACATAATACTTACTTTGGTTCTAGGAGGATTATTCAGCCTTTATTGGCTCTGGACTCTTATAAAGGATCCTCAGGAACACTTTAATTCCCATGCTCTCTTTGAAGACTCGTTATCACCTGTTCTCTAACTGTTAAGCAGTAAGGACAAACAACATAACTCTTTTTTATTCGTCTACCACATACTTCGCAAATGTCATAAAATTCTGCGTTTTTAATTTTCTTGCTCAGAAATAATGATAAACATAACAAAAATATAGGAAGTATAAGAAAAAAGACTCCCATCTTTACTGCTATTTCCTTTACGTCTTCAAGTTTCTCCATAGCTATTTCGCCTTCCTGACCTATGAGACCCAGGAGATAGGGTGATAAAAACCATCCTATAGAAAGCCATAGAAATAAGATAATGAGCAGAACATTAAAGAAGGCATTCATTAAAACCACCATGTGGTGATTATCAAATTATGTAGGCTATGAATCCCTACTCCTATAGGAATAAATGTGAGAAAGCTTCTAATATCATATAGGTACCACATTCCTACTCCATAAGAGGTTACTAAAGTCGAGGACAAGTGCATAGGAGTGGCTAACATATATCTTGATACTATAAGTAGTAAACATGTATCCAATTTATACAATGAGATAAACGTTATGAAATAAATAATATTCTCGAACGTCGAGAAACCTAAGGCAGCTAGTATACTTAGAATTATCCACTGGTTAATGTTTATTACATAACCCCTTTCTTGAGATATAAGGAAAAACATCGGGATTAACTTAGTTAGTTCTTCTAATATAGGAGCTATAATTATAGCTAATACTTTAAGAGTAAGAATGATATTAAGTGAATAAAAGTGTTCATTAAAGCTAATAAAAGGTATGAGAAGAGACGTAAAGAAAAATGAGTTAAATATACCTGCTAAATTACCGAAAATCACGCCAAAGAAGAACGATAGAAAGTATGATCTTTCCCTCATTAAACAGAAAAAATAAAAAATATTTAAAATATTTTACTTAAGTTTAGACTGGAGCGCTTGGATGTGCTGGGGCAAAGGTTGGCGGACCTGGCTGTGGAGTTATATCCTCGAACTTAATTGTCTTGCTTATCTCAAAGACTCCTGCTGCTGTCTCCTTGTGGTAGAAGTACCTTGCTGGATCTGGATACTGCCAATACCATATCGCGCCCACAGTGAAGTTACCCTGTCCACTAGCGGAGACCTTGAATTCTATTCCTGGGTAGTCCCTGCCAGTTGGTAAGGTCATGTATATGCGTACTTCCTCGCTGTCGGTTAAGCTGACTATGTCAGTACCGCTTACGCCTACAGCTGCATGGAGCTTGCTGTTGCCGTAGTCCTTCGTGAAGGCGAGCTTGCCGCCCGTGGCAGTTCCGTCGAAGGTCATCTCGATCTTCTCGTAGTAGTTATCACCCTCACCAGTCATACCGCCATATATGTCAATTATCTTATGATCAAAGAGCGTGAACACACCGTTAACAGCACTGATCTCCACAGTAGCATGGAGCCTTGAAGTTCTTATATTGTCACTATCACATACACATCCTATTCCATACCATTGAGGCCAATTTTCAGGCCATCCTTCGGTAAAGTCTTTACAGCATACACTCCACACATGTGTCTCATTAGCTCCTCTATTTCCTGCTAAAGTGCATATTGGACAGCCTGTATCTGGGTCATAACATGTCATGTAATCATATATAGCTTCCTGGGTTAATGTGAAGCTTCCGGTTACCTTAACGTCGTTAGTGAGCTCTACGTATGGTGCCTGGCAGGGTGGTGGGTTAAGAGGCGTAGCCAGCACAGCGACAGCAAGGAATAATGCCATAAAGGCAAGTACTTTCTTCATACTCTCCCTCCTCTAGCCGATTTTTAATTTGGGTATCAAATATTTAAATCTTATCTTCAGGTTTTAGCTAATAATCTTAAGCTTATTAAAGATTGAGCTTAAATCTTCGCCTGTTATTTCGGAAAAAATTAGTGCCAACTCTTCCACGTTATCAACTCCCCCTTTGTCCTTAATTCTCCTAAGAACCTTAGCGAGGAAAGCCAGCCCGCCTCTCTCCTCGCAGATATCGTAAAATATTCTAAAGAACCTAGGATAATCAAATAGTGAGACTTTTAACTGTGTTAAACTCATATTGTTAGTCATTTTTAAGTATTTTCTTATTATTTTATTAAATTCTGTATAATTTATTTTAATTCCTAGGTTAAGGGATATGTATTCCGCTAAGCCTTCATGAACCCATCGGATCTTAGCTGAGATCCCTATGCCCAAGAGAAATATGTGGGAGAGCTCATGAAGGATCACATGTATTTTTTCTTCCTCCTTCATCCTGAGAGTTAAGAGGCTTATGCTAAACCTCTTAGGTATGTAGGTCTCAACCATTCCTAATGTTGTAAGCTCGTTGCCGTACGTTAAGCGCCTGGGAAGCCAGAACTCCCCTGAGATGGCATCAGGGATGTAAGAGGTTAAGGACGCCAGCTCCTTAACTCCTCTCTCAACTATATTTAGAAGACTGTCTGCCTCTTCCAGGTAGACCTTAGGGGTCATGAACGTCACCGTCACTTTGGAGTCGTTAACGGGAACGGTTCGTATCCGTATAGCTATGCCGCTTACATCGCTATTCCTGAAGGGATCAAGCTTGTACCTTATAACTATCCTGTAAACATTTATCATGTTTCCGTAGAAGTCCGTTGGCTGAGAGAACCTAAGCAGGGCTCCGTCGTGTAGAAACCTTATGTAAGGTGTTACGATCATCAGCTTGCCGAAATCGCCTATGACTATGCCTCCCTCAAAGTACGGGCTTCTCCCATCGAACTCCCTTATTTTAACCTCCACTACTCCTCTATCGTAGCTAGGGTACCCTATCAGAGGGGATATGAACAACGCATCAGATCTTGATACTAAGGATGCGTACTTGAAATGATAAATTATGGAAAGTTTCACAGTAGTGTTAAACGATAACGTCAGGTTAGAGTAGAAGGAGTCGGGGCCCAAGCTTTTCAGCTCTGAAACGACCTTTCCCACGTGAACCTCTAAGCTCCACTTACCGTGAATAGGTACAAGTACCCATGAGCGCCCTGGATAGGAATTGGAATACTCTATCCTGATCTCAGCCTCCCCGAACCTGTTCACATCTATGAAAAACCGATACCTGCCCGGTGATGCCTCAAGCTTGTTTAACGGAAGAGCCGAGAGAAGAAGTAATATAGAGACAAGAAACGTGGTAGCTTTCCTGCTACGATCCACCGCACGCACCCTTGTTAAAGCTTAAACTAACCTCTACAGCCACACCTCGGTGGACGCCACTTGTAGAACCTAGTTCTAAGAGTCACGTTCATGACACTACCTCTCACATCTATTACCTTGTAGCTTTCAAACCTCTTATCCAGGTCCTTCCACTCTATACCAATCTCATGAGGACCTTCTGATAGGAGGTAGGTGCCCACAAGCTTGACAGACTTAGCACGAACCCTATCGACCTTGAGCAACCTACCATCCATGTAGAGCTCTAACCTAAGGTTATTATCATCTACGTTATCAACCTTCACCATCACCCTGCCTAAGCCCAGGTTAAACGCAGGCAAACTATCCATCAAATAAAGGAACACATATGGCACTTCCACGGGTGCGCTCTCCTCTAACCCGCTTATGTAAACGCCCCTTGATGCGTCGAGGAGAGAAACGGTACGTTTGATGAGTTTACCAGCTTGTTTAAGCGTGAGCGTCAAATAGACGTTACTTAGATCTTCCGGGTTAGAGTTTAACACTCTGTAGTCAAGGTAGCTTCCGTGATAGGTTAACGATATATGACCTTCACTCATATTTAGCAGGTTTAGCTTCACTGACAGCGATCTATTCTTAGCATCGCTCTCGAGCCTTATTCCTGCCCTAACGACGTACCCTCCGCCTGAGCGCACCTTAACTCCTGATATCATTCCAGTGTTAAGCTTTAGAGACTTCAGCGGGATAAACAGCGAAACGGTGTCATCCTCTACTCTAAAATAGATCTTCGTGTTCACAAACTTACCGTTCAGCTTCAAACTACCAAGTGCTTGATGCCTGATAGCTATCCAGTTGAGCGTGTAGTTATTAGGTCCTATTAAGAAGGAGATGACCCCATACCTATAAAGGTTGATATAGCTAGGTATAGGGGACTCAAACTCTATCCTGAAAGCCAGGTATTTGCCGTCAACCCATGCCTTAACAGCCCTTATGTCAGCCCATGGAACTCTCGGAAACTCCCTTTCATCATTGATGGTAAATGGATTTGCTGGGGGCTTAGCGAAGCTAGCTGATAAGGGTAGTGTTAGGGAATGTCGTCCCAGAAAGTAGTTTATGTAACCCTCCTTAGCAGAGCTTAGAGATGATGAAAGGAGGGCTAAGGCTATTAGTAGCAAGGCGTGTCTCATTACCATTAACCTACCCACTAAACCTATTAAGCATGGCAGTCAAAAACGTTTCTCTAATTTTAGGGAGGCAGCTTAGTTTATTTAGCTTATATTTAATTATTATAAATTCGGTGGGGTAGGTGGAGGAGCTGGAGATACCTCTTAAACCTTTAAGTAAAAAGGACATACACAAGTTAGAGGTAGCACTCATAGTAGCGACGCTGTTGAGGGAGGATGTGTTTCAGAAGATAAAGGAAAGTACAGAGAGGTTAACGTGGATAGATTCGCTCGCCGTAGCAGCAGGAGCCTTAGCCAGATCGAGAGCAGGGATGACCGCGGAGCGAATAGCGGATGATCTTGGTAGGACAGAGGCGACCATAAGGAGACACTTATCTGGGAAGACCGAGGCAGGAAAGCTTGTTCAGGAAACATTCGAGAGGTTCTCTAGGGAAGGGGTTAAGATAGAGTTTCCCTCAGTTCTCTCAGAGGGGGTTAGAACGTTTAAAAAGGAGCTTGAGGAGGAAAAAAGGAGAAGGGAGGAGCTTGAGGCTCTATTAGGAAAAGTTAGAGAAAAGGTCAAGGAGCTAGTTAATGTCCTTAATATCTAATTCTTTTTTAATTTAAATTATAAAATCTATAAATCATAATGCGTGTTTACAGGTTTAAGCCTAAGAACGGGATCTGGCTCACTAAGGATCTAGTGAGGGAACTCTTGACTTTCTCAAAGTTAGGACTGAGCAAGGCTATAGTGAGCTTAGATCTAGGGCTAACCGAGACATGTGTAAGGATTAACGCCGAAACCGTACATGTAAGTGATGGAGGAGTTGAACTAGACTTGAAATACGTTGCTAAGGTAGTGAGAAAGGCGGACCTTGTATATTTTTTAGATGTAAAAAGAGATACTTTAGAGCCTATAGCAATGGTCTCATCTGAGGGTAATTACTATAAATTGAGGAATGTGGATAGAGGTAAGGCTCCTACTTTAGAGATAAATGGTATTCACATGCATAACATATTGAATACTGATCCATGGGAGGACTCGGCTAGAAAAGTAGCTATAGCGAAGGTTAGGGGAGGTAGGGTGCTTGATATATGCACAGGGTTAGGATATACGGCTATAAACTCATACATGAGAGGGGCTGACGTGGTTACAATAGAGAAAGATCCTTATGTTCTAAAAATAGCTGAGCTTAACCCTTGGTCACGAAAGCTCTCAGCTAGAAGCATAAAAATGCTCTTGGGCAACGCCGTTAATGTTGTAGAAGGGCTTAAGAATGGGTATTTTGACGCAGTCATACATGATCCTCCTCGCTTCTCACTAGCCGGGGAACTTTACAGCAAGGGTTTCTACCAGGTCATATTCGAAAAGTTAAAGGAAGGAGGATACATGTTTCACTATACAGGAAGCCCAGGGAAACGCAGGGGAATAAGCTTCCAAAAAGGCGTTGTCAACAGGCTTAGATATGCAGGGTTTGAGATAGTTAAAGTGTACAAAGACTATGGAGTATTAGCTAGGAAACCTAGGCTCTGACGCTAGGTCTTCTGATACGCACTATTTCTAGAAGGAAAACCTTCTTCCAGAAGTTTTCCTCAAGCTTGGTAACGATCTTACTTAAAACCCCAGGTTGAAAGGAGGCTAAAACTACATATCTTACGGTTTTACTAGGGCCAACGTACATTCTGCATAGGACGGTCTTAGATCTATAATAAAGTACTACGTCTTTAGAGGCTAGGTAATCGCCTATCCCCAGATTTTCCGCAAGCTCGTCGAAATAGAGGAAATACCTAGAGTATCTACCTAGCCCCCTCTTCCCCGAATACTTAAGCCCTACCACCTTAAGGTCTATGAGCACTAACCTTTCATCCCTCTTAACCTCAAACACAGCTACTGCCTTAAGCTGCCTACTAATCCTCAAACAATCACCAGTCAACAGGTTAAACAACTAGGTGGCTTAAGAAGGTTGTGCCCGACCCACGATATGTACATGTTATTTTTCTTTAAGTCTAAGGATTGTTTAAAGGTGAAAACGTGAGAGTACTGATAAATGTCTCTCCACTGATTCTACTGGCTAAGGCTGACCTACTGGACGTTCTTAAGCGACTTTTTGGGAAGGTATGGACGAGTAGGATAGTTTGGAATGAGGTCATGTGGCCGTTAAGGCATGGTATAAGGGCTAGGAATGCCGAGATCTTGAGGAATTGTGGTTGGATAGAAATTGTTGACTTGACAGAAAGTGAGACTAGAATGCTCAATAGTGTTATGTTAAGGTTTGGTGTGGATCCTGGGGAAGCCTCCTTAGTAGTTCTCTACCGAAGAGGATTTAATCTCATAATAATGGCTGATAGGGACGCTGAGGAGACGTTAAGGAATGGCGGTTTTAACATAATGGACTTATCGGAGCTAGTAGTGCTAGCAGCTAAGAAAGGTCTGGTTAACGCAAGAGAGGCTGCGAGAAGAATATGGAACGCTGGTTACATGACAGAGGAAATAGAGAGGATCATGCTTGGGCAAGCTCCCTAGCATAACTGAGGACGCTCTTAATTCCTCTCTCCTCTAATAATTCACAAACCCTCTTTAACCCTAGAATCCTGTCTCTATCACTGCCAACCATCCTTATACCATACTTTCTGACAATTTCTAAAAGCTCATACACACTTATTTTAGCCTCGTATGCAACTCTTTGAAAGCTAATCTCACCTAGATAATATCTTTGTAAATGTATTAGGGCTTTCGTCTCTTTCTCCCTATCAATATTAAAGTTCATAATTGATATTAGAAATTAAAAAACTATTTATAAACTGAGATGATGGAACAATATATAATTTTATGAAATAAATAATAAGAGTAAAGAAAAACATTGTTGATCGACCTTGAGCACTCGATCAAGGTCGATACAACTCACTCCCCTACTTTCCTTCCAACCCTCCTAGGAGAGCATAGCCTTAGCTCACTGGACAGCCTTAACTTCCACAAAACGATAGGATACTCACTAGGAGGCTCCTCAAGGTTAAAATACGCCTTTGAAGCCTCAGCTGTAATCTTACTCTTAGATGCCCTTCCCTTTTAGCAACCTCCTCCAAAACCTTGAATGAAAATGATATTATACTTTACCACCTTAACTCAGATAGATAACATTATTTACTTCACGACAGAGAAAAAGATATGTTGATATAATGTCCGCTGTGTCGGCTAGGGATATTGTCAAGACTTTTAAGAAGGATAGAGGTGCTCTGACTGACCTGAGGCTTGTGGTCATAAACGCTGTGCTCACACGTGGTTACCAGGGACTATATGGACAGGAAGTTGGAGGAGCTTAGGCGTGAGATAAGGGAGGAAATAGGTCGGCTGAGAAGTGATATGAGAGGCGAGATACAGCAGCTTAGGGCTGAGATAATGCAGTTTAGAGGTGAGCTCAGCAGTTACCTTAGGTGGACCGTAGGGCTAATAATAGCCATGTGGACAACCACGCTAATACTATTACTCCTAAAGAATACTAGGAGTTATCTGAGAGCTTTGTAAACGATAAAACTTAAAAGAATATGTAATATGAAAAAACATTGAGAGCCCCGGTAGCTCAGTTGGTAGAGCGGCGGCCTTGTAAGCCGCAGGTCCCGGGTTCGAGTCCCGGCCGGGGCTCCACTCTCCATGTCCAAGTGATTCTTTATCGCTTTCACATAACATATAAAATAATTCTTACAATTTTTACTTTATATTTTTTATTTATCTTAGTATAACATAGGAATTTATTAATCAAAACAGGATGTTTCCACGAGGAAACTAACGTTTTTAACATGAGGTTTTTACCCCCTTATTTTCTTCCTCCGTATTTTTTGACTCTCTTCTCCTAAGATAGATACATGACGATAGCATATTGGGTACATGACAGGGACATCTGACAATGACATAAACGTAACGAGGGGTTATGACACAGGCATTAACAGGGGAAGAAGACAATTTGTAAAAACAAGAACCACAAAAACAATGGTTCTTTTTCCCTTTAAGATAAGTGAATTTTTAACATAAGGGAAGTAATTTATCTACTATGTACCTCATTAAGCTTTCCTCATCTATGTATGTGAAGAATATCACTACGCCTTTGCTAGTTATGCCTATTACCTGGTTATTTTCATCCTTGTAAACTACGTATAGCTCCTTACCCGTCCTTAAATACCTTAAGTAGATCTCAGTTTTTATCACGGAATCCCCATATAAAAGTACCTTCTTAACATCTTTACCCTCAACACTTATTAGAAGGAGGAGGACGTTACCCTTCTCATAAAGCTTTCTCACGCTTCCCATTGGCAAATCCATCTCCTTCATCACTAGACCTGAATTAGAGAAGATGTCAGCCACCCTATCAGCCAGCTTTCTTTCGCATATCAGGATGGAGAAGAGGTCCTCCTTCCCAGGGGGAGCGACCATATAGAAACTTATCAAAATAGGGGACATCTCTTGCTTAGCTACCTCCAGCTTGCCTCTTATGCCTCCCTTAAATCGGGTCACTCCCTCGGTTCTCAAAAATAAACCCTTTTCTTGGTACCTTAGGTTTGAAAGTATAGAAGCTACCTCATCTAAGTTCGAAGGAGAAAGGACTTTGAATATCTTACTTGGCATAACCATGAGAGCTCACCTTTAATAACCTTAAAATCATTTTAAATCATGATGTTTAAGATGGAGGGGCCGTAGTCCAGCTTGGCAGGATGCCTGGCTCGGGCCCAGGTGGTCCCGGGTTCGAATCCCGGCGGCCCCACCAGAAATCTAAAAATTCCTGATAGATGGAATATCTAATAGGGTGTAGCTTGCTTGAACATTACTGCTGAGGAAATCGTGAGGCTCTTTGAGGAAGACGTTAGAGCTAGAAGGAGGCTTGCGGAGCTACTAATGTCTGAGCCTGACGTGAGGCTTGCTTTGGCCAATGCTATTCTGCGTGAGGTAGCCACAAAGGAAGATCTCAGAGGGCTTAGGGATGAACTTAAGACCTATATGGATGCTAAGGTGGAGGGGCTTGAGAAAAGGGTTAATGGTGTTGATCAGAGAGTAAGTGACCTGGCAGCGCTAGTGAGGGCGTCGCTCATAGCCATAGTGGTAACCTTGGCATCAACCATACTCACACCGCTCATACTAAAGCTTCTAGGACTGCTGTAGACTTAGATATGGAACTTATAGTCAAGTTTCATTCTCATCTCTCTATTACTATTTCCTCACCTGTCTTTGGAAAATAGACCTCCTTGTTCTTCTCCTCTATCAAATATCGTGCGAACTCCTCTCCTACTTCTTTTTCGCTATGAACAAGTATTATCCTGGAGCTCTTCCTAGCTGCATCGACTACCTTAAGTAGATCTCCCCTACCACAGTGAGAAGAGAAGTCAAACCACTCCACTCTGGCCTTAACACTTCCCATCTTCTTCTCAGAGGTAAACACACCCGTTTCAATCACTTTCCTAGCGGGCGTCTCCTTCATCAGATAGCTTACAAAGAACACGGCGTTCCTCGAATCGTCCATGACTTTCTCCATATAAAAGACGGAGGCGCCCCCTTTGAGGAGGCCTGCAGGAGATATTATAATCGAGGGTTCTCGAAGAGCCCTTTTCCTCATCTCCCACCCATTTATCTTCCTAGCCATGCTGTAAGCTTTCTTAAACAGCTTAGGACTACGTAACATAGCTTTATTACGCGCTAATAATTCGGAGACGAGCCTGGCCATGCCATCTAAATATATTGGATAACTAACATCATATTTAGCTAGCACGCAGAGTATCTCCTGAGCCCTCCCGACAGCGAACGAAGGTATTAACACAGTACCTTTGTTGCCGAGGACCTCCTCTATACAGTCTACAAATATCTTCTCGTTCTGCTTCCTCACGGGATGATCATAAGAAGCGTAGGTTCCTTCCATGATAACTACATCTGCCTCCTTGAACGGTTTAAGGGGGGCAGAGCTCAGTAAACAGGAGTCATTTATGTTAAAATCACCGGTGTAAACTATGTTATGGTTTTCCGTTTTTATAAAAACCATAGAACTTCCAGGTATATGACCTGCATTGTACAGCCTTAACTCTAGATTATTTACCTTAAACACCTCATCGTAGTTAACGTTTACGAAGTTTCTTTTAGTAGCTGATATCTCCACGGATTCATATGGTACGTAATACTTTGATATTTTAAGGAAATCGTTAAGTAATATCTCACTCAAGTCTATGGTTAGATTATTTGTGTAGAGAGGGGGGTTTGCGCTTATGTAGAGTAGCGGTAAAGCACCGCTATGATCTAAGTGTGCATGTGTAAGAACAACCGCTGAAAGGGCTTTAGGGGGTACTGTTAAAGGAAACCTCGGTTCCTCCTCTCCTAACTCCACACCATAGTCAAGCAATACATTGTTCTTGTCTACGCTAATCAATATTCCTGCCCTACCCACTTCCTGTCCTGAACCCAATATCTTTATTTTCAACATATCCAGTACCTCAAATCTACTTTACTAAGGAATGTGCCAAGGGGATACCAAGCCCACCTCTTCCCCTTTTGCTCCAAGGGTCTCAAGAGGCTTTGACAAATGTCTATATGCTATCGGGCTAGGTATGTAAATACCTGGTTCTAGTATCCTTGGTAACATAACCACTTCCTTATTAAGTTTTATAGAGGTATAACCGCATTTACGACATTTAAATCCCTTATTTTTACCTGCTGACTCCATTCTTGCGTTGCAGTTAGGACAAATAGGGTTTTTAACTCTGACTAACGGTTCAACTTTCACCACTTTAATAAGCTCTACATTAATAGAGATGCCGTATTTTCCCGAAGGAATGACGCCCCCTCCTATCTCTACAATATCGCCTCTCTTTAACAACTTAGCAGCCTTAGCTAGCCTTCCGGTAGGCTTATATACCATACACCTTAGGTACCCTGTCTCATCATTTACATAAAAGAGAACGTGTCCTCCTTTAATAACCTTAGGATTGTCAGCGACATAACCCTTAACTTTTACTGAATCATAGGGTCTCACATCTGAGATTTTCTTGTAAAAGTTAAGATGAACTCCTGTTCCTTGATTAGTTTTATATACTAATGCTCGTTCAAACTTCATCCTTTTTCTGAAATAAATAAGTAGATTACTTAGAATTAGAGGAGATAAGGACCGGAACCCTGCTATAACAGGATCTGGACCATGTGGTGTAGCAAGTATCCTCTTCTTTTCATAGTCTACGTTAGCAAAAAGCTTAGGTCTGTATTTTCTATCTATCTTAATTATCTCTTCTTTTGAAATTGTCCTATGCTTACCTTTATCCTCAAGTCCTCTGTATAAAAGAAGTTCATACGTAAAGCTCCTCAGCTTAAATGCCCCTATGCTTGAAACGGCTCCTACTAAACCTCTTCCTTTCCTAACCTTTATTATCGATATTTCTCTATTATTAACTAACCTCCTCACGTAGCTATAGGGTACGAACTCTCTAACAGCTCTTTCATAAATGACCTTAAGGTTATCTTCTATGGGACCTTTAACCACAACTATTACCGGGTCAGCTTTAGGATGAGAGAGGTCGGCGTACTCACTTATTACATGCTTTAGGTACTCTATTAGCTTCCCAACTTTGTTAGTATTGATTGTTATATGTAAGGAAACTGCACCATTACCCCTTGTCTTAAACGGTATGTTCGGATTAAGCCTTATTAGATATGGGTAATCAATAAAAGAAACCCAAGTTTTAGAGCCTAACCAGGATGTTATTATCGATCCTAAGTAGGTTGTACACATTCCATTGGGCGAGTCTAAATCATCTATACCTATATGAACCTCTTCTCGCTCCACTTTATTTTTGGAAGCCTTCAACAACTATCATTGTGAGCGTGGACCTAACCTTATTAAGCCTTCTTATTTTAGAAGTTACTATATCTCTAAGATTATCTACACCATCCACAACTACCTTAACAACGATATCATATACTCCGTATACAACATAAGCTTCCTTAACCTCAGGTATTTCACGTAATTTTTCCAATACATCCTTCTCAGCACCGATCTCAGTACTTATGAGAACATAAGCTATAGCCACTAGGTGCACACCCCTTTTAAATATTAGGGTTTTTCAATAGTTTAAGCTTTACCGCTCAATTACCTTAATTAAGTACTGAATAACGTTACTAAACTTTTCAGAAATTGTCTCAGGTACTTCAAACTTACTAATCGGATAAGTTTCGATGACTAACAATGGAGTTAACATATTAACTATGTCTTTTAAAACAACGTGCATTAATGGGAGAGAACCCGAGCACTTTAAATACACAGCAGCTTTAAACCTCTTAAAATCGTATACCATGACCTGCCCCGGGGTCACAACAAGTACTACGTTTACTTCCTCATCCCAAGGTAAAGGCCATGCAGAATCTTTATAACTCTCTATAAAGATTACCCTATATCTGTTTTCAAGATATTCCAGTACGGTTTTAATAGACCTACTATACTCATTTAGCAAAATCTGAGATAGGGTTCTATAGTCTGATAGCCTATATAATATACTGGCTCTCTTTTTAACCTTCTCTACTGCATTAGCGGGGTTGAATATAGCTAGGTTCCTTTTAACTAACCATTCATTATAATAAAGTATATTTAAAATTTCATTTACCTTATAATAACTAAATCTACAAAATATTGCTCTTTTAAAAATATCCGAAAAATATTCATAGAGAAACGTCCCTACCTTTGCTTCAATGAATGCCGAGGGTTTAACCGGTACAGTTAGGAGACTGATAGGATTTAAAAGCTCATAAGGATCTTTAATCCCTATACTTTCACTAATCCTAACTATCTCGCTAGGAAATAGCGTTCCATACTTTGTGTTCGTAATAACTGCATCGTAATCTAAATACCAATCGTATACTGAGAAAGGTTTAAAATAACCTACCTTAAATCCTCCTTCCTTAAGACCATATGCAATACCGGTTATTAGTGTGGTTTTACCTCCTTTGTTAGGAAGTAAACTAGCTATAAGTACTCGAAAAGCTCTCATGATCTTAAAGAGTGATCTTTTCTATGTTTCCTCCTTTATCTATGGTTAAAACTTCTATTTTATCCTTATTTAAGTAATTCTTTACTTCATTAATTGCTTTCAAAACAAGTTTCCTACGAAAGATTCCTCGAAGAGAGGCCCCTGCCGCATATCTATGTCCTCCTCCACCTAACGGTATAGTAACCTTAGTAACATCATAGTTAGATTTAGGGTTTGCACCCGCATATATCCTCAATTTAAAATGAGACCTAGGAACCAAGATATATGTGAAATGTGCTCCTTTTCTCTCCAAAGATATACACATGTACCTATAATCAAGATTAAGATCTTTTTCGAAAATTATGATTAATTCCTTATATATACCTATTTTATTAATTAAATTATCTACTATATCATCTGTTGTTTTAAGCTTTGTAGTATGTTTCGAAATCCATTTTTTAACATTTTCGTCTTTCAAGACAGCGATCCCTAACTCTGCTAGCTTTTCAATCAAGTATAGTTTACCTAGGTAGTCTGAGCCTTTAACTGCAGAATCGAGAAGTAAGGATTCTTCGGATTTAACGTTAGCGGTATCGGTTTCAATTGCTATCTTAGCGATTTCATTGGCTAAAGGGTCTTCCTCAAGATTTAGTGCCTTAAGTGCTAGTAGTGTTGCTGCAGGTGCTTTAGGATCATAGAATTCAAGTTCTGCGCAAGGTCTGTTAGTCTTATGATGATCCACGCGAATAATAGCTTTACCTGGACAAGGGAGGTCAGCAACATAGTACCACTTAGGTATTCTCAAGAGTAAATTCGTCTTCACCTCGGAAGGGGCCGCTAAGACAACTATACCATCTCTGTATTTCCTTTTAAATAATGCTGCGCTTGCTATTCCATCGAAATCTCCTTTATCACATAAAGCTAACTTCTTGTTAGTTATTAAACCCTTAATTATTTGAAGGGACCTTATTATTCCCTCTTTGTATGACACAATTTCATTAAAAGCTAACAAAGGTTATTTTAGGTTTCGCTAAAAGAGGGTAATCAGCTCATCTCCTCTTTGACAGCTTTTACTACTCTATACCTCGTATAAGGCCTAGATCCTTTCTTTTCTAATTTACCCTCATTCACAAAACGATGTAAATAAGTAGCCAAACTTGTTAACTTTATATCCGTTTTCTTGTTAAGTATATTGTAAATATCCTTTAATGAGAACCATGTTCCGTCACTAAAGTTCTCGATAATAAAGTTCCATACAATCTCCTTAATACTTTTAATGTTATTTTCCCCTGTAAAACCACCAAGTAACTTTATCATGTCAAGCAAATGTATCAATCTTTCTTTTGAAATATTGGGTCCTTCTATTATTATAGTTATCTTTTCTCCGCTCGATAAATAATCTTCTATTTTTACTTTAGGGGCCATTTGACTCCAGAAAATAATTTACGTAAGGTAGTAATATAATTTATGTAGAAAGAAGTTCATACTATCTTCTTAATATTATAAAAAGAGAAAAATTTGCATTTATATTAAAGAAAAGAGATCTTTCTAATGTATAAATATATCTTTCTATAAAAATAATAAGAATTTAAAAGTTCCACTGGAAATAAAGGGGTCCTAGAAATTATGCATCGAATATACTTTACCGTGTTTTCTACAATTTTTCTGTAGAAAACTCATTATGCTTTATTAACCTTAATAACTTTAAAAAAGACCTTTACCCCTATTTTTCAACTGGAAAAATTCTTAGTTAATTATATCTTAAAGGCTTTAAGAATAGTTATAAGAAGAACTTACCTTAATAATGAAATTAAGACAGGTTTTCCAGTTGAAAAATAGGGGTAGAAAAGGTTTAGTTTAATGCTTTCTTTAGAGAATTTTCGAGGATTTCAAGACCCTTATCTATGGCCTCTTTTTCTATGATAAGTGGTGGTGAGATCCTTATAGCAGACTTTCCAGCTCCTATTATTAACAATCCGTTCTTAAACGAATTCAGGAGGACTTTCCTTACTAAATCCGGATACGGCTCTAAAGTTTCCTTATCTTTAACTATCTCAATCCCTATCATCAGGCCTAGCCCTCTTACATCACCAATGACTTCATATTCTTCTTTCATTTCCTTTAGTCTTTTCAGTACATATTCACCTAGGTTTTTCGCGTTATCTAAAAGCCTCTCTGTTTTTATAACCTCTATAACAGCATTGGCAGCAGCACAACTTACCGGGTTGCCACCAAACGTAGAGGCATGAGAGCCTGGAGGAAGATCCATCACCTTTGAATTGCCGAGTGTTACGCCTAGAGGTAACCCCCCTGCTATCGCTTTTGCCATAGCTATTATATCAGGCTCAACCTTCCAATGTTCTATTGCAAACCACTTCCCTGTTCTTCCTATACCACTCTGTATCTCGTCGTCAATCAATAAAATATCATGCTTATCTGCAAGTCTTTTAAGACGAGGAAAGAATTCCTTAGGAGGAACTATGTACCCTCCTTCACCCACTATGGGTTCAAAGACAAAAGCGGAGACCTCCTCTGGCGGTAGAAACTTATTAAATAACCATTCTTCTATAAAATCTACACACCATATATCGCATTCAGGATAGTCTTGTTTATATGGACACCTGAAGCAGTAAGGGTAAGGTACGTGATATATACCCGGTAGAAGGGGTCCGAACCATCTTCTTTGTACAGGTTTACTGGATGTTAATGAAAGAGATCCGAAAGTTCTTCCGTGAAAGGAGCCTATGAAACTTATTACATGAGGTCTTTTTCCTCTAAAATGTCCTCTAGCCACTTTTAAAGAGGCTTCTATAGCCTCAGCTCCGCTATTGCTAAAAAAGACCTTCTTCTCGTATCTTCCAGGTGAGATCTCAAAAAGTTTCTGTGCTAGTTTTAAGGGCTCTTCATACAAAAAATCAGTCAAGCTATAGTGAAGAAATTTGTCCAGTTGTTTTCTTATAGCGTCTATAACCTTTGGATGCCTATGCCCTACGCTAGTAACAGCAATACCTGAATTGAAATCGATGTAAACATTATTATCTACATCTTTAACCAAGAAGCCATTAGCTTCCTTTACAACAAGTGGGTACCACCTAGAGAAGCTCTGCATTAGGAAACGCAAGTCTCTCTCGATGATTTCCCGTGCCTTAGGACCAGGAGGTTCAACTTTGATTAAAGGATATTTCATACGTTATTCTTCACGAACCCCTATTATAAAGTCTTTAGACATCTTTAACCAAGAAGCTCTGCATTAGCATTAACAAACTTTAAATATCAATAAATACTTCTCGGTTCTCCTTTATTAACAGGCTCCTTTGAAAAATCACTGATTAATGAATTTTTATTAATATCATAGTCTAAATATTAAATCGAGCTTGTAGAATTGACAGTGGTATATGAGCGAGCTCCCTAGAAAACACATCCGTAAAGTTAATAAAGTATTCTACAAGCTCTATTAAATCACAAACTTTAAATATCAAAAAAATATCCACTAATAAATGGGAGATTAACATGAGAAAAGTACATACTATTACCCTGGCAAGTCTACTTCTTTTATCGCTGTTAACAGCGGCTCCATTTGCTTATACTGAGCCTAAAGAGGTCACAATAAGTGTATGGGCTTTTGGCTCTCCTGTAGACCTGACAAGGGTTGACAATATAGAGAGAGCCGCTAACATTCTGAATAGGTTCTTTGAAGCAGCTGGAGTAGATTTGAAGATCAAGGTTGAAAAGACGTTCTTCAGAGGGGGTTTCTTAGACAAACTTATAGCAGCTTATCAAGCAGGAGAAGCTCCTGACATAATAGCCATGAAGGATCTTCCCACATTAGTTGAAGCGGGAATAGTGATATCCCTAGATAAGTATATAGAGAAGTATAAGGATCTATTAGAGGATGTTTATCCTGTACTCTGGAGATCAGTTACCTATAAGGGTAGGATATGGGCTGTTCCTCAGGATACTGAGGCTAGGCCTCTGTACTTCAGGAAGGACGTCCTGAGGGAGCTTGGCTGGTCGGAGGAGGAGATAGAGGCACTACCAGAGA
>Ga0190367_1000119_pt1 | contig 60743 bp, 68 predicted proteins | sample 4872181011_MG_FD_171838 | JGI IMG/M metagenome (GOLD analysis project Ga0190367, IMG submission 171838) | Hydrothermal vent microbial mat bacterial communities from Southern Trench, Guaymas Basin, Mexico - 4872-18-10-11_MG | ecosystem: Environmental > Aquatic > Marine > Hydrothermal vents >... | reverse complement strand
TTAATATTTTTATGTCCATAGGCTATAATATGTTCTATAGCGTATCTCATTACAACCACATCAATCAACCCTTTTAGGCCCCACCCTTCTTACAGCCTACAGTAAAGTATTAGCCTTTAACACCTAAATATCCCATATTACACTAAATATGTAGTGATAAAATTACCTTATTGGTGGAATATATTGGAGAAGGAGTATTTCAAGAAGGAAAGAGAACATATGGTTATGAGACTTATTACTGAAGGCGTTCTTAAGACGCCAAAGGTCATTAAGGCTATGTTGACTGTTCCAAGAGAGGAATTTGTACTACCACAACATCGTAGACAAGCATACATAGATACGCCTTTACCCATACTAAAGGGGCAAACAATAAGTGCACCTCACATGGTTGCATTAATGTGTGAACTTGCAGACTTGGATATCGGACATAAGGTTCTAGAAATCGGGACAGGCTCAGGGTACCATGCAGCAGTTATAGCGGAAATAGTTGCACCAAAAGATTCACGAATCAAAGGTAAGGTTATATCGGTAGAGAGAATACCAGAGCTAGTCGAGTTTGCAAAGAAAAATCTGGAGAAAGCAGGTTATGCGGATAGAGTAATAGTAATTTTAGGTGATGGGACTCTAGGATACCCTAAAGAAGCCCCCTATGACAGAATTATTGTTACAGCAGCTGCTCCCTCAATACCCAAACCTTTAATTGAGCAATTAAAAGTAGGTGGAATCATGATAATACCAACTGGGGATAGATTCTACCAACGCTTGCTTGTGGTGAAAAAGATATCTAAAGATAAGATTGAGATAAAAGAAGATATACCATGTGTTTTTGTACCATTAATCGGTAAATATGGATGGAAGAGTGGAAGAGAATATTATTTGTTCTGAAAGTTCATGAAAACCATAGTTCTAATCCTAATTGTCTACCCTTAATGTGCTCTCTGTAAGCCTTCTTTAACCTTTCAATAGCATTCTTAACTCTAGTTTCCGAGAAGTCACGCTCTCCGCACAGGAACTCTATTATACCCTTCTCGTCAGGCTCCCGCCATTCAATCTTATAATTTTGATTGATAGGTGGTTTTAGGAAGTACTCTCTAATTTTAAGTGGGTCAACAGGAAACTCCGCCTTAGGTATAATTTTTAGTACTCTTTCAAGAGAACCATATGTCTTTATTAGCGTTAAGGCCCTCTTTGGGCCTATCCCCTTTACGCCTTCAGGATTATAGTCTGTACCTAGCAGGATTGCTATATCGATAAGTTGCTCTCGGGTAATGCCTAATGCTTTTAATAGTTCATTTAACTCTATTATCTCAGGTTTAATTTCTATGTAAACATCTTTTCTGGGAAGCTTCCTTCTACCGGTGATAGTAAGGTTTCTTACAAGTCTAGGGGCACCAAATAGTAATGAGTCATAGTCTTGACTTGCTGCAGCCCATGCATCACCCTTCTTTGATAAATAAGCAGCCTGAGCTTCACCTTCTGCTTCAGCCTGGACCCAAGGTATTCCCATTACATCCAATAGCTTTTTTGCATCCGCAACCATATCCTCAGTTAGTTTAGATGACATCTGAGCGTATCTTTTAGCTGCCTCTAAGTCACCTTTAGCTAGAGCTTCTTCATACTTTCTTACGGCTTCTTCTTTCACCTTCTTCCTTCTTGCAATCTCTATGGCCTTTATTTCTGGAGGTTTCCCATCAAAAACATAGACTGGTTTAAGTCCATGCTCTATAATATTTATAGTTCTGTAAAATAAACCACTCAGATGGCTTGTTACTCTGCCTTTAGAGTCCATTAATGGTGTACCATCAGGTTGCCTTATTGCAGTGAGAAACTGATATAATGCGTTGTATGCGTCTATTGCTATTATCTTCCCCCTTAAGGCAGGTAGGTCAACACTTTTCCTAATGTTCTCAGGAATTAACTCTCGTAAATTAACACCCATATCTTATTCCACACTCTTCATATGTTCTCTATATGTCATAATTTCCTAAGTGTTACTTATACCTATTACGTCTTCCCAAGCATAATTGTCCTTTAAAGCTATTAATCGTACTTTACATTGTTATTATAGATTAGTTCAAGGCTATTTTAGTCTATGAGCCTAACTACTCTAACGCCTTCACGTATCAATGATACTGCAACTAAGCCTCTAACCTCAAGTGTTAAAAGTGCTTTGAGAAAGTCATGATATGACAGATCGGGAACAATATACTTTAACATTTCATATAATTCTTCATCTAAAATTTCTTTCGCATCTCTACTTTTAAGTAACGTATAAATGACGTAGGCTAAAGGTTCTCTACGCCAAATGCGACTAATAGTAATCTACCCCCATTAACCATTAATCATAAGCTTTTGAACACAACAAATAAGAGAACCATGTAGAAAAGTTTTATAATTAGACGAAGGGCATTGGTTGCAGTCTCCCTCTAGGTAATATCTGTTTTGAACGTTCTAACCATGACATATAGAATTTTATCATATCATCTGTTATTGAGGGCTTAATCTTTCTTAGTGCCATTTCGAAGTGTCTCTTACATACCTTTGCCGCATTGATATCTTCTCTTAAGGCGTAAAGTGCGGCCTCTCTAACTACAGCTTCTAGATCAGCACCGCTATAACCCTCTGTTTTAGCTGCTAGCTCCTCTAAGTCTACATCCCCACTTAGTGGCATGTCCTTAGTATGTATTTTTAGTATCTCTAGTCTTGCTTTCTTATCTGGTGGCGGTACATAGACTAATTTGTCAAATCTGCCTGGCCTTAATAATGCAGGGTCTATTATATCAGGTCTATTTGTAGCAGCGATTACAACAACGTTTTCTAATCTCTGGATCCCATCGAGCTCTGTAAGCAATTGACTTACAACTCTTTCAGTCACATGACTATCTCCTATACCTAGCCCTCTCATCGGTGCTATGGAGTCTAATTCATCAATGAATATTATGCATGGTGCTGCTTGTCTAGCCTTTCTAAATAGTTCTCTTATTGCTCTTTCGCTTTCTCCTACCCATTTACTTAGTACTTCAGGTCCTCTAATTGAGATGAAGTTTGCCTCACTCTCAGTAGCAACAGCCTTAGCAAGCAATGTCTTACCACAACCTGGAGGACCGAAGAGTAATATACCTCTAGGAGGCTTAATGTTAAGTCTCTTGAATGCCTTAGGATACTTAAGAGGCCACTCAACAGTTTCTCGTAGCTCTTGTTTAACTTCCTCTAAATCACCTATATCTGTCCATCTTACTTCAGGGATCTCTATATATACCTCTCTTAGACCTGACGGTATTATCTCCTTATACGCGTTTAGGAAGTCTTGCATTGTAACTTCCATTTCTTCAAGAATTTCTGGTGGTATCTTATCGGTGCTTAGGTCTATCTTCGGTAAGTATCTTCTTAGAGCATACATTGCGGCCTCTCTACACAATGCCGCAAGATCTGCACCTGTGTAGCCGTGTGTTATTTCGGCTAATTTGGCTAAATCAACATCTTTAGCTAATGGCATATTCCTTGTGTGTATCTGTAATATCTCTAGTCGTCCCTGTCTATCTGGTAATGGTACTTCAATTTCTCTATCAAATCTACCAGGCCTCCTTAATGCAGGATCGAGAGCTTGAGGTCTATTTGTAGCAGCTATAACTATTACATCTCCTCTGGTTTCCAAACCATCCATTAGTGCTAGTAGCTGTGCTACGACTCTTCTTTCTACTTCACCTACTACTTCATCTCTTTTGGGAGCTATAGCATCAATCTCATCAATGAATATTATTGACGGGGCATGTTTCTTCGCTTCTTCGAATATCTCTCTTAGTCTTTGCTCTGACTCTCCATAGAATTTACTCATGATCTCCGGTCCATTAATTGCTATGAAGTAAGCATCTGTCTCGTTTGCTACTGCTTTTGCTAGTAATGTTTTACCACAACCCGGAGGCCCATAAAGAAGGACACCTTTAGGAGGCTCAATACCAAGTCTTCTGAATAGTTCTGGATGCTTAAGGGGTAATTCCACTAGCTCTCTAATTCTTTGGATAACATTCTTTAAGCCACCAATATCTTCATATGTTACCTTTGGTACTCTAGCTTGTTCAGCCGGCTTCTCAAGTACTATGAGGTTAGTATCAGCAGTTACAAGTACGACTCCTAAAGGCTTAGTTGCCACAACAGTAAAGGGTATTGCCTGACCTAGTACTGGTATTAATACGGTGTCTCCTTCAACCAGAGGGTAATCTATAAGTCTCCTCTTTACATAATTTATGAAGCCAGGATCAACAGTTATTGTAAAGGATGATGGAGCCAGTTTTACAACTATAGCTGGTCTCACATCAGCCTTTCTAACTATGACCTTGTCTCCTATACTTACGCCTGCATTCTTTCTTATCAAACCATCCATTCTTATTATATCAAGCCCTTGATCTTCAGCGTAAGATGGCCATGCAATAGCTGCGGTTTTCCTTCTGCCTTCAATTTCAACTATGTCTCCTGGCTCAACATTTATTTTCTTCATTATGTTAATGTCTATTCTAACTTTACCTCTACCAACATCCTTCTGCTTGGCCTCCATAACCCTAAGTATTACTTCTGGTTTTTTCTCCCGTGAAGAGCCACTGTTAATAATTGTCATATACTATCACTCATAAACTTGATACTATACGTGCACATCTTATTATATTCGCTACCATTATTCTATTTTAATGTACGGAGTAAATATATCTTTAGTAGACAATGATATTATCAATTGTGTTAGGATAGAGTGTGTCGCTTTCTGTAATATGCTTTTACTAGCTTACTCTTGTAACCCTAACTACTTCTACTTGACTTACTCCTTGAACAACACCAATTAGTGACTCGAGCTCTTCAGTACCGCCTTCAACATTTTCGGGCATAACTATGTTTAATATTAATGCTGAAAGACCAAAAGCTATAGGTTCAAAACCGTAGCCTATAACATCATAGTTTTTATCTTTGATTTTTTCTTTAATTAAATTTACTAGATCCTCGGCCTTGTAGTCTATATTTTCAGGGAATATTCTTAATGTGACAAGTATTTTAGCCATATGTATCACCACTGGACTTTAAGGGCCTTCAAACCCGCATTTAACACATTTATATGGTGCTGATAGTTTTCTACACTTACTACAACGCCAAATCGTAACTTCACCACAGTTTGGACATAGGAATTTTACAGCCTTCTCTGTAGGAGGTATAGGCCTCTTACAGCTTGTACAAATAGGTGTAACTACCACTTCCGATGAACCAGAACCCGAGATAGCACTTGATGACATATCGGGTTTAACCTCCACATGATGCTATGTTGGCCTTGTCCAATCCTTTTTACCATTAGTTTCTTCCTTTAACTCGCAATACTTAATATATAAGTTTTTCCTCAATCTTTAAATCAAGGGTGACAGTAAACTTGGACAACATCTTCAAGTACAAGCAAGTTATAGCAGTGAGGACAGACCTTAACATGAGTAAAGGCAAAATTGCCGTACAAGTGGCCCATGCAGCAGTTACGGCTGCTTTTGAAGCATTTAAACATAAACGTGAATGGCTAGAAAAATGGCTAAGAGAAGGTCAGAAAAAAGTTGTTGTACAGGCTTCATCAGAGAATGAATTAATCAGAATAGCTAATGAAGCAGAGGAACTCGGTCTACCATATGCAATTATACGTGATGCTGGTTTAACAGAATTACCTCCCAATACGTTAACTGCAGTAGCTATAGGTCCAGCACCCAGTAATATGGTAGATAAAATTACAGGCAAAATGAAACTGCTATGAACTAGAAACCTCCACCTTTAATCCACGTTATGGGAGAAATCTGATGTACCCTGAAGCCCATGAAATTGAGAAAAATATTGGCATAAAATTCTATACCACCAAAACTCCAGGGATAAATGGTAAAACAAGACTAAGATTAGATGATTTCATAGTCAAAGAGGAGGCATTCCTCCAAATAAGTCAGAAGAAGGGTCCTTACTGTGTATTCCTTTTAGAGAAGCATAAATTAAGCACCTTAGACGCGATACACCATATATCAAGGAGGCTCAAGTTAAAGAAGAATGTTATAGGATATGCTGGTTTAAAGGATGCCAATGCTGTAACATTACAGTATATCTCTATACCCTCTAGATTATTAGAAGGTCTGTATGATATTAAGCAACCTATAATTATAGATGATGGTAGGATTAAACTAAAATTTTTAGGATACTCATACATCCCTATCTCATTAAGTATACTTAAAGGTAATAGATTTATAATAAAAATACATGATGCCATAACACAGAACCTATGTGAAAGAATAGAATGTATAAAACGAGAGATACTATTAAACATGGGAATACCCTCATTCTTTGGACATCAAAGATTTGGTATAAGAAGGCCAAATACCCATATCATAGGTAAGTATATAGTCCTAAAACTATGGGAAGAGGCGATAAATGAGCTTATAGGTCATCCTTATCCTTACGAACATGAGATATTAAAAGAGGCACGGAGGCTAGCTGAAGAAGGAGAATATAATGAGGCATTAAAACTTATGCCCAAAAAGTTCTGGTATGAGCGGAAAATACTTAAATTATTAATTGAAGGTTATAAACCATTAGAGATTCTAAGAAAATTACCAAGAGGCTTACTTAAGCTCTTTATCCAAGCATATCAATCATACATATATAACTTAATATTATCAAAGCGTTTAGAGCTAGGGCTTAAACCTAGAGAAGCCATAGAAGGAGATTTAGTATTAAACATTAGATCAGGTCAGATAAGATACGAGAGAATGGGCCAACTATTATCTCAAAATGAGACCATATTATTACCTGTACCTGGATTCAGGATAAAACGCTTACCTCAACACTACTCATGGTGCATAGTGAAAGAGATTTTAGAAAATGAAGGTATAAACTTTAACTCATTTAAGATTAATGAGTTAAAAATAGTACTTCACGGAACGTTAAGGTATACTCCATTCCAAGTTCAATATTTTACATACAACTTAAGTAATGAACAAGACAAAACAGTTCTATTTAGTTTCTCCTTAGATAAAGGCATGTATGCAACTATTGTTTTAAGGGAGTTTATGAAGTGTGATCCAATACACTTTACATAAAGAGGATAAATGAAGTTTATTATTTCTTATCTAGTACTTCTTGAATTTATTCAAATCTTACCTTTACTGTAGCTTTAAATATCTTTGATAAAGCCTCCTCTAGTATCTCCTTTTGTGCTGGAAGTACTTTTTCATCATACCTACTTATCCTTATTATACTTTCAAATGATCCGTCTGGAAGCCACAGAGTGTTAACACCAAGTATTCTTGCGGGTGATAGTAGCTGTGATGCCATTTTACGTAGGTCTCCTGTTTTCTCAACTACACGTACTTTAACATTATATTTATCCCTAAGCTTGTCAGCTATGTGTTTTGCTAGTCTCGATAGTTGATATGGTGAAAGAGGCTTACCTGAAAGTTGAACTACAAGTAAGTCTCCTATTAAATAGCTTTTATGATAGCTCATATTTTTAAGCTCTTGAAATGTTTTCGACTCTAACTCAAGCAACGCCTTCATAACGTCAATGTCAACCTCATCGTACTCTCCACTATCAACTAGTCCCTGGCATCGAGGGCAGAGTATACCACTTTTTATGCAGATATGGCATAGAGGCGTTTTCATTTACGCATCCCTCCGCATGGTTATTATCTAGACACTAGCCTAACCCCCAAATAGAGTCAATCCCCCTTATCTTTCTTTCGGAGCAATCCGATACGCCGATGAGGACCTATGTACATCTTAGTCCTTAGATAAGATAGAAATATTTAATTACTTCTAGGTTAACTTCCTAACGACAAGAGAGATAAGAATCACGGAGCCATGGTGTATCATAATGCCTGTTACTGATCCAGTTAAGCTAAAGATTGCTACCGAACGTAAGTTAAACAAAATGGTATGTAGGAAGTGTGGCGCATTAAATCCTCTTGGAGCTACTAAATGTAGACGTTGTAAGAGTAAGAATCTTAGACCAAAACGAAAGGGAGCACGAAAGTGAGCTAGATAAAGTTACTAATTTAATTTAGTAATTCAATTATTACCTTTATATAAACTTGTACTTCGCAAGTTTATTTACGACCATACTTCTTTCTTCTTCAGGAATGTATGTAAGGTATTCTTGTATTCTTTTGCTACTTATCTTTAACTTACCTTTAGATACTAGTTCTCTCATTCTCTTAAGGTCTTCATTATCTTTCTGTCTACCTGCTTTAGCTTTTAGTATTATGTAAGCTTCTACATTTAGACTTCTACATGTGACTTCTTTATCTAATTTTATTTTTATACTTGAATCTAGAAGTTCAGGTGGGACGTAGAAGTCATAGATGTTTTCATATAACTCAACATGGTATTCGTGACCGCCGTAGGGTATGATGTATTTTGGTGTGTCAAGCCATGTTGTGGAATAGTACCAATTATTCTCTTTTGCTAAGCTTCTAAAGAGCTGTTCTTCGATCAATGTGCTTTTATTTGTAACAAAAAGATCAATGTCGTCTACTTCGCTAATTTTAATCTTACCTACAAGTTCTAGTACATCGCTACCGATGACTACACAATCAACCCCTTTACCCTTAAGCTTACTTATGACTAGCTTTAGTACATTTTTTCTGCTCATCTATCTACTTCCCCTTCAACCCTATGAAACATTACAATAAAAAACCTTACTACCATACTTGAGAAGAAAAGTTAAAAACACAAGAGTCAACATAAGAATACATAGGAGCCGGGGTGGCCGAGAGGTCTAGGCGGCGGGCTGCAGTAGGGCCCCTTCTAACCGCCCGTTGTTGGAAACCCGTTTTACGCGGGTTCGAATCCCGCCCCCGGCTCCAAAACTTAAGTTAAATGATAGCCTTATTTCACATACTATCCGGCTTCAGTGAAACATATTTATAGCATGAACTTTAGCTTTTACATCATAGTGAGGTAGCTAAGTGTGATGATTTATGGTTATTAGGATTAGGAATTCTAGTGCAGCTAAAATCTATGACTTAATCATCCGTAGACCTTGGATTATCCCATTCATTATTAAAATGCTTGATCTTAGAGATTACATTCCAGTCTCAAGAATTACTGAAGCCCTTGGAGTGCGTTCGGCTATAACTCGTAGAGCACTATGGCATATGAATAAGGTCGGCATAATAGATAGAATAGAACGTGGAGACCTATTTTACTACAAGATTAAAGATTCCTATACTGACTTATTAAGGAAACTACTTTCTAAGACTATAATATCTCATAACCAGCTAGTTACATTAATTGGCACAACATACTACTTGATCTCAGTTAAACGTACTAAAATTAGTGTATGGACAATACCTAAGAATATAGTTGATGAAGTAAGATCTATCTTAAGGCAGATGCCAGGACAATGTTTCAAGCCAAGTGATGTTGCCGAAGCCTTATCCCTATCTCCCCGATTAGTCACACTAGCATTAAGAGTACTTTATGTTCTAGGTGAAGCTGAGAAAACTCAAACAGGTTATGTGATGAAGTAATTTCAGTATCGCAGGGCGACATCATCGCATTAAAACACTCGCTCGGTGTCGGAGGCTATCATCACTACCGTTGTATTTAGTGTATTCAAGACTAATAAACTAAAATGAGAGCTTGAAGGAAAAAGATTACTACTCAAGAAAAGTCTAAGCGTACACTTTAAATACACCTTAATATTAAGTCTCTAAATGACTGTGGGCCCGTCGTCTAGCCCGGTTAGGACGCCGCCCTTACGAGGGCTCTATTTAAGCCCTAAGAAAGGCGGAGGTCCGGGGTTCAAATCCCCGCGGGCCCACCAAACTACTTCTAAAATATGACCTTGCCAGTAAATAATAGATTGAATTATTCAAAATAATTTAAAAAGTTAAATTATAATTATAGTGTTATTGTTTTTAATGCCTCTAGCACTATTTTCGCTGCTTTTTCAGCTCGTTCTCTCAATTCTTCAGCTCTAGCAAAGCCTGCCGAAGGCTCCATTAGGTTATTACTTATCATTAATAGTGCTCCTGCCTTGAATCTTCTCATCAAGCCTAATGCGAAGAATGAGGCGCATTCCATTTCAACAGCTATAATTCCTCTACTGCTCCATCTTTTAGCAAAGTCTGGGTCTTCAGCATAGAATGCATCACTACTAAATACAGGACCTAATATAACATTCTCTCCAAACTTTTTAGCCGAATTAACCAGTGCAGCTGTTACCTCAAAGTCCGGAACCGCTGCCATACATCCATCAGGAATGTACATGCCTAGAGAGTTGCCTCCATGAGCATAGGCTGCTCCAGTAGCCACTATGAAATTCCCTACTTTCAACTCTTTGATAAATGCGCCAGCAGTACCTAGTCTTACCATAATCTTTGCTCCAAGCATCCTTAATTCTTCAAAAACTATAGCTGCTGAGGGGGCACCAATACCATGAACTGCAACACTTACTCTCATATCATCGTAATAGCCTGTATATATCAAGAATCCTCTATTCTCATTTACCAGTTTGACTTCCTTTAACATTGATGACGCTATTTGTTTAACTCTAGCTGGATCGCCGCAGACTATGACCTTTTCGGCTATATCACCTGGTTTAGCAAGAATGTGCAATGGCTTCAGGTAATCACACCTCCATAGCTATTATGATGTAGAACGAGATTAACTAGGTTTCGGTCCTCTCGGTGGAGGATCATCACTAAGGTCAGTACGTGCAATTATCAAGTCATCCCGTTAATACTATACCTGTTATGGTGAGATTTAAGCTTTAAGCAACCTATTTTACATAACGTTGGATGACAACTTTAAGGTTTAAGGTGAGGATAACACTATACCTCTAAGATCATAAAATGTTGCATCAATAATTTTCACTTTGACACGGACACCTAAATTGAGTTTTTCATGAAGAATTACCGGGTAATAGTTAATGGTCCTACCTACAACTGTTTGGCCTTTACCATATTCTGTCACTAATACATCAAATATCTTGCCTATCTTCTCTCTATGCTTGGCAAGTGTAACCTCTTGGGCAACCTTTACGATTCTTTTTGTCCTCTCACTCTTGATCTTAGATGGTATTTGAGGCATTGTTGCAGCTAGAGTATGAGGTCTAAGAGTATACGTGGCAACATGTATCCTGTCGAACATTAACTCCTTAATCAGTTTTATAGTGTTTTCTACGGCCTCCTCGTCTTCACCTGGATGTCCAACTATAATATCTGTTGCAATAGCTATTTCTGGAATCTTACTTCTTAACTCCTTAACTAAGTACCTATACTCATCAACAGTATATGGTCTATTCATTATCTTTAATAACCTATCGTCACCTGCCTGAACTGGTATGTGAAGGAACTTATAGACTTTGGGGTGCTTTAAAACCTCTATAAGTTCGTCAAGAATCTTTAACGCTAAATGAGGGTTCATCATACCTATTCGTACCATGAAGTCTCCATCTAAGGAGATTATCTCCTTTAATAGGCCCGTTAATTTCAGCCCAATATCGTATCCGTATGCTGCAGTATCTTGTGCTGTTAGCTGGATCTCTTTTGCGCCCTGCTTAATGGCCTCTTTAACACGTTCAACTATTAGTTCTGGAGGATAACTTTGAAGATGCCCTCTTGCATATTTAACTATACAGTATGAACATTGACTAAGACATCCCTCACATATAGCTATCGTTGCTATTACACCATCAATTATCATCGGTATTTGTTTTCTATCCCTTTCATAACCGCCAATCAGTATTGCCCTTTTCCTTTCCTTCAATATTGCTGGTAGTTGTCGGATATTTGCTGGTGATACAAGACTTGCCTCAGGTGCAATCTTTAATATTAGTGAAGGCTGTGCTTTAGCCATACATCCGACTACTGCAAGTATACTCTTATTCTTCAATGCTATTTTTCTGAGATACTTTATTCTTTCTATCATTCTCTCTTCTGTATCCTTCCTGACAGTACAAGTGTTAATTATTATTACATCTGCTTCATCTATCGATGATACTATAGAGTAGCCATGCGCTTTTAGTAGTTCAACTATGAGTCCTGTATCAGCTCTATTTAGTGCACATCCGTATGTTTCTATGTAGACTCTCATTACTTTACTCTCCGTAATCAAGTGATGAGAGGCAAGTATATAAGGCTTCACATAACCATTAGGCTTAGAGGGGTGAATGATTAAGGTGTCAGTGAAGGATTACGGTTACGAATGGATGCTTAATAGGCTATATTCAAGTGTTTCAGGTAAAGCAGCAGTTAAAGCTATTACTAGAAAAGAAGTACCAAAAGCCATGGTCTTAATCACAGGTAACTATACGATAATTAGAAACTTTAGAGAAATAACTGATGTACTACGTAGGGACATAAAGCACTTAATGAGATATCTGCTCAAGGAGTTAGGTTCACCAGGAAACTACGATGAATCATCAGGTAGCCTTATACTTCATGGAAGATTCTCGTCACAAGCGATAAACATCCTACTCAACAGATACATAAAAATGTATGTTGTATGTCCAACATGCGGCTCATGGGATACTGTGCTAAAGAGGAAAGGTAAAATATGGATACTTATATGTGAAGCCTGTGGTGCTGAAACCTCGGTAAAACCTGTTTAGACACGGCTGTGGCATTATGACTGTAAGAGTATACATAAAAAGATATGAAACTGGTAGAGATGTATTAGTAGCTGTATGTGATGAAGAACTATTAGGAAGAAGGTTTACTGAAGGTAAACTAGTATTGGATGTAACGAAAGAATTCTATGGTGGGAGACTAATAACGATAGATGAGGCTATCGGAGAGTTAAAGGAGGCTACAATAGCAAATATTGTTGGTAAAAACATAGTTAAAGAAGCCTTAAAGGAAGGTTTAATTCATGAAGAAGCAATATTATGGGTTAAAGAGGTTCCTCATGCCCAAATAGTGAAAATAAGATACCCGTTCTCTTGAGGGCTTATTTTTATGTCACGCTTCTGTGCAAAATGTGGAATAAAATATGATGGGAAGATACCCTTCATAGATAATTTGTGTCTTAAATGCTACTTAGAAGAGCATAAACTTCTCTCCATAAAAGGTGAAATAGTACTAGAAATATGCAAAGTATGTAACGCTATAAAGTATGGAGGCAAATGGGTTGGCTCAGGCTCTGACTTATTAGAGAACATTTATGCTACTTTACCTTCAATAATAACTGAAAAGTCAAGAGTGCTTTTTGAGGGCACTAAAATATACCTTCACTTACCCGAGACAATAAACTATAGATTTAATGTAGAAATAGACGTAGAAATAAACATTGGAGGTACAAGGGCATCACAAAAGTATATAGTACCTGTACAAATAAAACCTACTGTATGCCCTAGATGTCAGAAGAAATTAACAGGAATACATAAAGCTATAATACAGATAAGAAGTAGTAAACCAATTACCCCAGCATTTAAGAGGTTTATTCACAAATATTTAATGGGATTAGAGGAGAAGTATAAGAAAGATATAGTTGAAATTAAAGATTTGAAAGAAGGCATCGATATAAAACTTCTTAGCTTCACAGTTGCTCGAGCAATAGCTAACAAGTTTAGAGTAGACTTAGGGGCCACAATAAAGGAGACACATAAACTTATTGGGAGGAAAAATGGAAAAAAGGAAACATTAATGACTATAAGTGTCCGATTACCAGCAGTTATTCCTGGTGATTACATACTATACGATGACAACTTGTATCTAGTTAAAGACGTGAAGCATGGACATTTAGTGATTGAAAGTACTATAAGTAACGAAACCACATCAATACCGATTACGTTAATTTGGAAAGAAAAGATAAGAGTAATAGACAAGGTAGTACCTGAAACTTTAATCTACCTCATGAAAGAAGGTAATCTCGCATACTTAGTTTGTGAAAGTGATCCACAGAAAACCTATATTATCCCATGTTCAAAATTACCTCCTTCTGCCAGGGAAGGATGTAAAATAAAGGTACTAGTAATTGACGGTAAACCTTATGTCCTAGAAGTGCTATGAGAAAGTAACGTAAGGTGAGGTGAGTAGTTGCCCAAGAAGAAAAAGCGTGAAGACGAAAGGCCTAAAGAACCTCCAGTACCAGGTGAAGGAGAGATTCTAGGTATAGTAGAAAAGCTCCTTGGCCATGATAAAGCTCGAGTAAAATGCCTAGATGGTAAAACTAGATTGTGTAGGATACCAGGGCGAATGAAAAAGAGAGTATGGATTAGAGAAGGTGATATAGTATTAGTGGCTATATGGGACTTCCAGCCTGATATGAGGGGAGACATAATTTACAGGTATAATAAGGATGAAGTTAGAAAGCTTCAGCAAAAAGGTGTGGTTGAGTTAGGTGATCTTTTAAGTGAAGAAATAATTTAATGACTGAGGGTGGCTAAGATATAGGGTTTATTGAAAGAGAGAAGATAGATATGAGACGAAAAAAGATTAAAGATAAAGACTTCTACGAAACGGTTGAAGAAGTTTTTGACTCTTACACTGTTCTCACACTATACCAGATTATAAGGCGTGGAATTATAGGTGAAATGTTTGGAGTCATAAGTTCAGGTAAGGAGGCTAGAGTATACTGGGCTAAAAGCCCTAAAGGCGAAGATTTAGCAGTGAAAATATATCTTACGGCAACATCAGAATTCAGAAAGAGCATGTACCAATACATTATAGGTGATCCTAGATTTGAAAATGTGAGAAAGGATACGAGAAGCCTAATATACGCTTGGACAAGAAAAGAATTTAAGAACCTTAAAAGAATGCACGAGTGTGGGGTTAGAGTACCAAAACCAATATACTACATGAAAAACATTCTCGTAATGGAATTTATTGGAGAAGATGGAGTGAGAGCACCTCTTTTAAAAGAAGTTTCCTTAACTGACAAAGAGTATCTTAGAATTTTCAATAAGGTTGTTGAGTACATGAGAATATTATACAAGAAGGCTAGACTCGTACATGCAGATTTAAGCGAATATAATATTATGATATTTAAGGGTGAGCCTGTCCTAATTGATGTTAGTCAAGCCGTCCTCTTGGATCATCCATTATCAATAGAGTTTCTTAAAAGAGACATACGTAATATAGTAAGGTACTTTAGAGATGAACTAGGGTTAGAGGTTCCAAGTGAAGAAGAAATATTTAAGCTAGTAACTAATTGAGTGTTTAAGGTAGGTGAATCATTTTGCAATATGGTGGTGTAGGGCCAATACCAGGAGTTACAAGATTGTATACTAGAGTCCCATTGGATAGAATAGGGGTATTAATAGGTGAAGGTGGTCAAGTACTTCGTGAACTCATGAAGAGAACCATGACAGTTATCAAAGTTGACAGTCAAAATGGTACAGTCATTATAGAACCTGAGTCACCTAATGTTCCCCCAATAAATTTACTTAAAGCACAAGACTTCATAAAGGCTATAGCTTACGGATTTAGCCCAGAAAGAGCATTAAGAGTGTTAGATGAAGATCAAATACTACTAGTCATAGACCTGAAACAGAAAGTTGGTCCCTCACCAAACCATATAACCAGGATTAAGGGTAGAATTATAGGTGAGAAAGGTAAGGCTAGAAAAATAATAGAGGAGATGACAGGAACATATATATCAGTATATGACACTTACGTTGCTATAATAGGAGACTATGAATCAGCTACTGCAGCAAGAGAAGCAATAGAAATGTTAATTGAAGGTAGGCAGCATGCAACAGTTTACAGATACTTAGAGAGAATTATGAGACAACTTAAGAGGAAGAGAATAACAAAATTATGGAAGTAAAAAGCCAGCTAACGGATGATGAAAACCGGGAACAGACATAAACAATAAAAATGAAGAGCAAGGCTAAGCGCTGACACTACCCCAATAAAACCATAAAGCTTAAATTACACAAAAAGAAAACTCGAAAATGACTGGGGCCCGGACTATATATTAAGAGCCCTAAAAGGGCGATGAAGAACTTGGGCCACGCTAGTTAAGTCCCATAACGTGGTGGCCCGGGTAGCTCAGTCTGGAAGAGCGCCGGGCTGTGGATCTGCCTTAAAACAGGCGGAGCCGATACCCGGAGGTCCCGGGTTCAAATCCCGGCCCGGGCCCCACTTACCCTACTTAACCTCTATGGACAGTCATTTTCTTGTAGAATTATCGTCTCTAAACATTGATACATTTTAGTATATGCTTCTTTTGTCTTATCCGCATTCCAGCATTCTCTCACTTTATTAATGTTCTTTAATATTTCTTGAGGTTTTTCGATCATGGTATTAAGTATATTTATAAGTTCTTTTACATAGACTCTAATGTTATTTTCCGATAAGATGTATTCAAAGAAATCTTCACTTTCCTGGATGGCACTTTTGAAATGTATTGTTAAATATTTGAATGTTGTACCCGAAAGCTCCTCGATATAGCTAATTTCATAAGATGATGTGAGAAACGCTAATGAGAGGCCTACGACATGTGATATGCCTATGGTTAACGCTACTATCTTATCATGTAATTTATAGTCCATACGTTTTATTTTGAACCCCAATTTTCTAAATAGGTCTTCAGTTATCTCCGAATCGCTCTCTCGACTAGGAACAGGAACAATAACTACAGTGTACTTGCCTGGTGTTTTAGCTCCAGGACCAAATAGTGGATGTACCGATGAGACCTTAACCGTTTGAGGATAATGTTCGTATAGATGAATAAAGTTTGATTTAAAGGTAGCTATGTCAAATACGATTTTATTCACTTTATTATTATATGTTAATGTCGATCTTATCCTCTCAATAATACATGGTGTAACTTTCAAAGGAGCCGCTATCATTATTATATCGTTTTCTTTCACAAGAGACCCTAAACTCTCATGAATTTTTATACTCGCCTTCTCTGATAGTTCTTTGATTCTACATTTATCTATGTCATATATTCCAACATTGAAACCATGAGATAAAAATAATTGTGAAAACCAGCTTCCCATTCTGCCTGCTCCGCCTATAATACCAATATTGAACAATCAGTCAACAACCTCATTCATTCTCTTAAAGCCTTCAACTAATTTGTCCTCCGGACATACAAGAGATATCCTAATATAATTATCGTAGCTGTCGCCAAAAGCTATGCCTGGGAATACTCCAACACCCTTATACATTAGCTTGTACGCTAAATCTACGCCTGAGATCCCAGACTTTATTTTCAGGAAGGCATAGAAGGCTCCTGTTGGTTTAACATAGTCATACTTCTCTTTATCTATGTACTTTAGTAGTAATTCGATTCTCTTCTTAAATATGTCTCTTAATTTTTTAGCTATAGATTCTCTTAATTCTAAAGCTCTTATTGCCGCCTTTTGAGCAAAGACTGGTGCCGATGTATAGGAGGCCTGAATGAACTTGGCAATTACCTCTACAAGTTGTTTATCTCCAATAGCGTAGCCTAATCTAAGTCCTGGCATCGAGAACGTCTTTGAAAGACTGTATACCGAGATGGAATTTTCAATATTATATTTTAGTATTGAAAATTCTTCACCTTCATACACAAGGTCCCTATATATTTCGTCAGATACTATGGTTATCTTCCTGTCTTGGGCCACCTCCATAAGCTCTTTAATTTTCTCCTTACCAAGAGTAATGCCTGTTGGGTTGTTTGGATAATTTATGATAAGTGTGTCAACGGATTTATCTATTTGTGTGAGCTGGGGTTGCCATTGCTCCTCAAATGATGTTTCTAAAGTACTATACTTTCTCTTAAAGAATTCTATGGCCAGCATATATCCAGGCCAGTATGGTGCTATTAGGCCCACACGCTTAGCCCTATATATCATTGCTGCTATCCCAAATTTTGCGCCAGGTATTACTATAACCTCATTAATGTCGACTTTATGTACTTCAGCTATTTTCTCTCTAAGCTCGTTAATTCCTCGATACGATGTATACTCTAGCCTATGGATTTCGTCTTTTAAGACTTTGAGAAGTTCGGGATGGGGTGGTATATCTACTTGTCCTACATCCATTCTGATAGGTACATTCATGCTATTTAGTGTATTGAAGAAGTCATATGTGTTAAATTTGACCATGTACCATCCCCTCTTGAACTTTTTTACATAATTTGATTATTTCCTTGAAGACATCCTCATATATCCCAGCTCTCTTAAGGACTATATCCTCTCTTTGGGGGTCTTCTATAGGTAGACCAAGCTTTAACTTGCATTTAGCAATATCTCTGCATACTTTTATCCTTTCCTCTAGAAGTTTTATTATCGCTCTATCAATACAGTCTATTCTTTTCCTTAATTCCTCTAATGTAGGTTCTTCCAAGCTAACCACCTTAGAATGTGATCTGATAATACTATTGAAGTAACTGCTTCAACAACAGGAGCCCCTCTAATAGCTATACAGGGGTCATGCCGTCCTTCACCCTTAATTGCTACTGGCTTCCCTGTGATTAAGTCAATAGATTTTTGGGGCTTACGTATTGTTGGTGTAGGCTTAAATACAACCCTAAATACTATGGGCATCCCATTACTTATGCCTCCATTAATCCCTCCTGCATTATTAGTTTTCGTTACGATTTTCCCTTTACTGATAGTCCATTCATCATTGGCTTCGCTCCCATGCATAGTTGCTAGTTTAAATCCTGCCCCAAACTCCACACCTTTAACTCCTGGAATGGCGAACAGAGCCTTTGCTAAGTCTCCGTCTAAAGTGTCGATTGGGGGTTCGCCAAGACCTGGTGGAACATTATACACTATAGTCTCTACTATTCCCCCTATACTATCACCTGTTTCTATGACTCTGGAGATATATTCTTCCATGGCCTTAGAGGCTCTGCTATCAGGGCATTTAACAGGACTTTCATCTATAGCTTTTCGGAGATCTTCCCCACTTGAGAAGTCTATTGAGGCCTCTATAGGCCCTATCTTCACCACATATGAGTAAATTTCGATATTAAACTTACTGAGAAAAGCTTTAGCTACCGCTCCTGCCGCGACAAGACCTGCTGTTATCCTACCTGAGAATATACCTCCACCTCTATAATCGTTAAAACCAAAATACTTAATTCTAGCAGTATAGTCAGCATGACCAGGTCTTGGGATGTTCCTTATTTTCTCATAGAAGCTTGAGTCGACATCTCTATTAGGTATAAATATTACGATGGGAGCACCAGTAGTGTAATCGTTGAATACTCCGCTTAGGATTTTTGCTTTATCTTCTTCCCGTCTAGGTGAGGTGTAGAGGGATCCTGGTCTCCTCTTTTTGAGCTCATTATTAATGATTTCCTCATTTACTTTTATACCAGGAGGGCATCCTTCAATTAATACTCCAATACCGTGACCATGGCTCTCACCAAAGATTGAAACCCTAAACATAAGACCCAACACTTACTTTATCACCTCAAACTTTACTCCTAAGCTCTTAAGGTGAGTAAGAAATTGAGGATAAGAATCTGAAACCCTATTGAAACCTTGAATTTCGATAGGACCTTCAGCTACAAGAGCTGCTATAGTGAATGCCATGGCTATTCTGTGATCATTAAATGAGTGTAACCTTGCACCCTTAAGCTTGTTACAACCTTTAATGATTATTTCCTCTTTTCGAACCCTTACATTAACGCCTAGTTGTTTCAAATTTCTACGTATCGATTCTAACCTATTGGACTCTTTAAATGCTAAATGTTCAATGTTATAGATTTTAGTTATACCTTTAGCACAAGCCCCTAAAACGGCTATTACTGGTACGAGATCTGGAGTATTTCCACAATCAACTTCTATGCCTTCTAAGATACCACTAGACTCTACCTCCACATAGTCCTTTGTGACTCTAACTTTAGCCCCCATATCACTCAGTACCTTAAGGATGAACTTGTCCCCCTGAACATCATCTACATGAAGTCCTTCTACTCTCACTTTACCCTTCAACGCTCCCATAGCTAAGATGAAGGATGCTGAAGAGAAGTCCCCAGGAATCATAAACTTTGTTGGTTTATATCCTGTTTCATGGACTCTAAAAAACCTATAGCCTTCACGTTCATATCGTGCTCCAAAAGCTTCCATAACCTTTAAGGTCATATCTACGTATGGTGTTGATTTTAAGCGCCCATAAGTTTCGATTGTAAGTCCTATCATGGGTGCTATTATTAATAGAGCACTTATGAATTGTGAACTTATGGATGCATCTATTCTTACACTATTACTTTTTGGTTTTTGGAAACCACATATGGCTAATGGTGGTTTACCATTTCTTGAGAGAATTCTCGCGCCAAGAGATCCCAAAGCAGATATTAATGGTGACATAGGCCTTCTATTTAATGTTGTATCTCCATAAAGTAGTACTGGCCCTTTTGTTAACGCCGCTATTGCCGAAGCTATTCTTATAGTTGTCCCCGATCCCCTACAGTATAGTGTTGGTGGGCTTTTGAGTTCATAGACACCAATAATCTTTTTGTTGTTCTTAATTTTTCCACCAAACTTTCTTACAGCATTAATAGTTGCTTTCGTATCCCCGGAGATTAGTATATCCTCAACTATAGATTCTCCATCGGCTAAGAGAGCGATAAATAATACTCTATGAGTATAGCTCTTTGATGGAGGTGCTTTAACAGCGCCCTCTATTGATTCCTTCACCGGATAGAATTTCACCCTCACCATTTACACCTAACAGTTTCGTTACAAGTACTTCACCTTCAAGATTATTCCATAGGTTAACTACAGCCTCAGGATCGTACGTTAAGGCTACCAGTGCAGGCCCCTTACCAGAGACTCCAGTAGCAATGACCCCAGGAGAGTTTATGGCTTGGAGTAAGGGAGTAGGATCAGATTTTATTACAATAGCTGTAAGGAGGCCATTCATCATCATTGCTTCTTTCCATTTCCCCTGGAGAGCCAGGTTGACTGCAATGTTATAGTATCTTCTAAATTGGCGGAATGAATTCACATCAATATTGTAGATCGGATTCTCATGTGATGGGACATGTATTACAGCATATGCATCCTCAACAGGCATGTGCTTTAGAATCTTTAAGTTCAAGTTATCAGTGATGAACAATCCCTTCCCAACAGTGGCTAGTGAGTCATCGAAAGCACCGGTAACAGTTATTCCAGCCTTCTTAGCTATTTCGACTCCCAAGATAGCAACATCTACGGTAGTGTATTTGAGTTTGAGAGCGTTAAAGAACCCCATGAGTATGGAGTTTACAAGAGCACTACTACTCTTAAGACCCCTAGCTATGGGAACCTCAGATTCTACAGTAACCCTAATGCCGCCATCGAACTCATATTTACTCTTTAAAGTTTCAAGTAGTGCTTGTAGTATAAACTGAGGAATCTCAACTTCAATTCCCCTAACAATGGACTTACCTTCAGCAACTGAATCACTCAATAGTTCAGCCCTAGCCTTCACCTTTAAGTCTACACCAACGGCTCCACCAATACCAGTGGGTATAGCATTCAATACACTCACTGCCCCATGGGCCACTCCAACACCATAAGCCTTCATTCTCCCATTCCCTTGATGGCTTCTAGACCATACTTTCTCAATTCTTCTACATTGACATCCAAGTTGAACCATAACTTCAAGTTCTCAACAGCCTGATAAACTAGCATCCAAAGACCATCAATGGTTTTACACCCTACCTCCTCGGCTTCTCTTAGGAGCCTAGTTTTCAACGGATTATAGACTAAGTCAAATACTACAACACCACCACGTAAACACTCTTTAGGTATTGGTGTCTTCCAGGTTCTCGGGCGACATCCGAGAGGTGTCGCGTTTACTATGAGGTCAACATTTGAACTTTCACACATAAGTATTGTAGGATCAGTTTTGAACCCTCTAGTCTCAAGGAGGCCCCAGTTTTTAACTTCCTTAGCTAGCTTTACAGCTGAAGTTCCACTCAAACTTACAATAGATAATTCCTCAGCGATATCTTTGAGAGCATAGATTACGGCTCTAGCAGCTCCTCCAGCACCTAAAATTAGCACCTTACGTATACTACTCTTTGATGTAAATCTCTCTAGTGCCTTCTTGAATCCTATCCAATCTGTATTGTATCCTATGAGTTTGTCCTCATCGTTTACTACAGTGTTTACAGCCCCTATGATAGTTGATGGGTGTTCTAATCTGTCTAAGTATTCCATTACCTTAACTTTATGGGGGGCAGTTACATTGAATCCTTTACACATTTTATTTCTTAGAGCCTCTATTATATTAGCAAGGTCTTCACTTCTCACTTCTAGACCTTCATATCTAGCGTTTATACTGCAAGACTTGAATACACTATTGTATATATGTGGGCTCGCGCTATGTCCTACAGGAAAGCCTATCAGATATAATCTCTTCACGTTATTAATTATATTAGGCCTAGTTTTCTCCAAAGTTCTATCACCTCATCCACGCTTATTTGACCTGGGGCCGTAGGATCACCACCTTTGGGATAGGCATACGTAAATGGTGCTCCAAAAAAGGGAGCTAGAATTCTTGAGACCAGCCCTTTCTTCCCCATGCAGAAGGATATTACCTTACCCTTCCATTCAGAACATAAACTTAAGGTTACAACGTTATCTGAAGAATCTTTAGCTAAGGTTATAACCTTCACTATGCAAGCTCCGTTATTTAATCCATTCTTTACAAAATCTCTTAGAATATCATATTCTGGTGTTCTGGAAAAGTCGTGATAGGATAATATAACTTTTATCCCTGTGTTCTTCAGTTTGTCCATTAAATTATTGAGTAGCGGGAAGTTAAGTTCAACATCTATAAAGTCAGGATTTACGCTAGCAAGCTCCGTTAAGATCTTAAGCTTTACATCATTAGGTCCTGCATACTCTCCGCCTTCACTTTTCTCTCTTAAAGTTATAATGGACTTCTTCCCTAACCTATGTAATTCATTTACTAACTGTTTTACCTCCTGGAACGTATTGTAATAATCCTTTAATGTGTCTATTCTCAATTCTACAATGTTTGATAGTATTGAATATATGGCTTTCCTCATTTCCTCTATTGTTGAGCCTTTAACTGCAGTACATATCATATCCTCAGCTCTGAAAGGCACTTTAACAGTCCCTCCCATTCTAAACTTACAATCTCGAATTCTCCTATCCTCTTAGGAAGAGGAAGACGTGGCTTTCCTCTCAAAAACTTCTTATCATATCTCATGTACTTGACCAAGTCCTCCACTGGTAATGGCAACTTTATAGGTAAACCTAGTTTCACTAGGAGGTTCTTTATTCGTTCTACATCCTCACTTGGAAGGCCAGTAATTAACTCAGCCAGTTTAGATTCAAGGAATAAACCTATAGACACAGCATGCCCGTGGCTAATTTTAAACTCTAATGCTCTCTCTAAAGAGTGTGCTATAGTATGTCCAAAATTCAGTAATGCTCTTTTTCCTTTCTCTACATAGTCGGAAGTGACAATATTAAGCTTTGTCATAACACTTTGCTTTATAACTTCAGATAAGACCCCTAGATCCCTACTTAGTATTTTTCCAACATTATCTTCTATAAACTTAAAGCTCTCCTCACCTTGTATAATAGAGTGTTTTACTGCCTCTGAAAGTCCGCTTTTGAATGTTTCATAGGGTAGAGTTTGTAGAGTTCGAGGATCTATTAGCACGTATTCTGGATGATAGAATGTTCCTATAATGTTCTTTCCTTCAAAATCTATACTATTCTTGCCACCTATAGCGGCATCAACCTGCGCTAACAGAGTGGTAGGGATGTATACTAGGTGGCAACCTCTCATATAGGTTGATGCAGTAAAGCCTGTAATATCGAGGATGGCGCCTCCACCTAAACCTATTAGTAGGGAGTCTCTTGTAAAACCACAGTTAAGGAGGGTTTTCCATATCCCAATGGCTACTTCTAGTTTTTTGCATTTCTCACCATTTGGTAATATTATTTTATGGTACTCTACCCCAGTACTCTCTAAGGCTTTTTCAACTTCTTTGGACCATAATTTTTCTATAGTCTCATCTGTGATGATGGCTACTTTGTATGGAGTAACTTCAGCTAGTATCTTATCAAGTTCTCTTATACCTCCTAGCTTTATGATAATGTTTACTGGTTGCTCGACTTTCAAATTAGCTTTAAGCATTTAAGATCCCTCACAAGATCTTTAAACATCTCTAATGTGAGAGTTTGAGCCCCATCTGATAGTGCTTTTTCAGGGTTTAGGTGTACCTCAACCATTATTCCATCGGCACCAGCAGCTAAAGCGGCCTTAGCCAATGGTGGTACTAATGTCCGTTTACCAGCTGCATGACTTGGATCCACGATAACAGGTAAATGAGTAAGCTCCTTTAGTACAGGAATTGCTGCAATATCCAAGGTGAATCTTGTACTTTTTTCGAATGTTCTAATACCCCTTTCACATAGGATTACGTTTTCGTTTCCTTCAAGCATGATGTACTCTGCAGCATATAATAATTCCTCAATTGTGGCTCCGAATCCCCTCTTGAGTATAACCGGTTTATCGACCCTTCCTACTTCCCTTAGAAGTGGAAAGTTCTGCATATTACGAGCTCCTATCTGAAGTATATCAGCATACTCTGCAACCAAACGTACCATTCTCGGGTCTAGAACTTCAGTTACTATAGGTAACCCTGCTATGTCGCCAGCTTCTCTTAAGTATTTGAGTCCCTCCTCTCCTAATCCTTGAAAGCTGTAGGGTGATGTTCTAGGCTTAAAGGTTCCACCTCTAAGAATGTGCGCTCCAGTCTCTTTAACGGCGATTGCAGTTTCTATTATCTGCTCTCTTGATTCTACTGAGCATGGACCAGCTATGATTATTGGTTTTCTTCCTATTTCCACGCTTCCTATCTTAATGATTGTTTTGTCTTTGTACTCTTTACTTACTAATTTGAGGGGCATATACTTCACCTGTTATAATCTTCTTGATGTACCTCAAAACATGATGAACTGTAAGACCAAAAAACGATAGAAGTTCGGGATAACTTTTAGCTGAGGCCCCAAATGTGTCTCTAATACCTATTCTTATGATCCGGACTGGATAGGTTTCTGATAAGAACTCTGTAATAGCTGATCCAAGCCCACCTATGATGTTATGTTCCTCTATCGTGATAGCATGTCCTGTCCTCCTTACACTCTTAAGTATAGTTGTTGTATCTAGCGGCTTTATCGTATAAACATCCACTACTTCAGCACTTATTCCCATACTCTTTAAATTCTTGGATACATCTAGAGCTAATTCTGTTAAGGATCCACATACGAATATTGATAAGTCTTCACCATCCTCTAAAATATTAGCTTTCCCTATGCTTAATGTATCATGTTCACTATATATTTTGGGTGAGTTATCCCTTCCAAGTCTCATGTAAAGAGGGCCTTTATGTTTCTCAATAGCGTCAAATATTAAATGACGTGTTGCGATGGCATCGGCTGGGACTACCACTGTTACGTTGGGTAGAACTCGCATAACAGCTATATCTTCTAGGCATTGGTGAGATGAGCCATCAAAATGTGCTGAGAGACCTGCATGTGTACCTACAAGTTTAACGTTTAGTCTATCTCTAGCAATAATGTTTCTTATTTGCTCCCATCCTCTTAAGAGGAACATTGCAAAAGCTACAGCTACAGGTATTTTACCTGCTATAGCCAGTCCTGCAGCAGTAGCAATGAGGTCCTGTTCACTAATACCGATGTTTATGAATCTTCGAGGATACTTTTCAGCAAATAGTATAGTACCTGTGGATCTAGCAGTATCGGCATCTAATACTATTAGGTTAGGATTTCTTTCTCCTAGATATACTAAGGCTTCAGCAAAGGCCCTTCTATAACTACTATAATCTGGCATCATCTTTCACTCCAATGAATAGTTATGGTTAACTTTAATATCGGAAGCTATGTCCGTAAACTATTATGACTTTCGGCTTGCCCTTGATGCTATCAGCTGACATTAAGCCTCTAATGATATCTTTGAGGTTATTTGATACCTCTATGACGTGCCATCCAAAGGACCTCCATTTGTCTTTAAGTGGCTCCTTAATTTTAATGTGCTCCGTGAAGCCGCTATGTTGAGTCATGTTCCTATCGACTAATGCTACTACATTATCTAACTTAAGCGATGAAGCAGTAGCAGCTGCCTCCCATATCTGTCCTTCATCAAGCTCTCCGTCTCCAAGAAGTACAGCAACCTCCCTATCGATGCCATCCATTTTTGACGCTAAAGCTATACCATTAGCTATAGATAATCCTAGGCCTAGAGAGCCTGTTGAAGCTATTATTCCTGGTACTTTTCCAGCCTCTGGATGTGCTTGAAGTCTAGATCTGGGATTAGCAAAGCTCAACAATTCCTCTTCTTTAATTATATTGACTTCAGCCAGCCAAGTGTATAATGCTAAGGAGCAGTGTCCTTTACTTATTAGTACTATCCTTTCAATACCACTCTTGTAGCCTTCACGGATCCAGTAGCCATAGAGTGCTGCTATTATGTTTAGCGATGATATAGCCGATTTTATATGCCATGATATGGTCTCTTGAGATAGCCTCTCTAGTCTTTTCAGAACCTTAGCGACCCTTTTTTCTAAAACATTTATATCAGATAAATCAAGTAGACTACAATGTGGAGTACAAGAAGTCATATAGCTTATGCTTGTCGAAATTGGTATTGGAGCTGCATCACAACCACCAGCCCTAGACCTAGAGTATACGCTTTATTTAAACTTTTCTCTTTTCCACTAGAGGACCACTTAAAAGAAACCATATTATTATCTTATTTCACCGTTAGTCAATATTAACGTATGATAAGATTATATAGCAGTTATGCCACTTTATTTTCGTGGAGGGATATAGTATATGAGTATACCATTTGATATTGGAGCAGCACTCTCATGGGCCTTGAACTTCTTACAGAACATAATCATGGGGATGCTAAAAGAAACAGTATTTAGGAGTAATCCTGAGCTTGCAGTACAGTTTAGTGGTGCTATATCTACTTTGACATTCCTTACTGCTGTATATTTGATTTTAGTATTTGCGTCATCGCTTAAGAAGATTCTAGGGTACCTCATAGCAATAGGCTGGGTGCTGCTAATACTAGCCATAATATTGACGCTTTTCGGCCCCTCAACGGGAGGCTAAAAGATTCTTTATCATAATAGTAGAGGACTACTCTCTTAATTATATCCTTAATTTCATCTGCAGCGTCATAGGTTTAATTACGTTAAATAGGGTTAAATTAGAATAAACTAAAGATTCTCTTAGGGAGTGAGCTATCAATGTGGTTTTACCTAAGACCAGACGCTGTTAGTGTTTGGAGAGATGACGAAGTAAAGAAGAGACTTGAATGGTACTACTTAGTCATGACAGACTCCATGCCAGCAAAGTTTAGAATAACTAAGAAGATTAGGGTAGAGGAGGATCCCTATGATATAGACGACTTAAAAGAATTATGGGGAATTCATGAAAAATTATCTAAGGAGTTTGACTCACTATTCAATAGCATTAGGGATGGAAGTATAAATATAGACGAGTTAGAGGAACCTGACTACAGCTTTCTTGACGTGAAAATCGCTATAGCATGGAAAATTGTCGGGAACTGCCATCTTTGTGAACGTAGATGTGGCGTAAATAGGATTAAAGGCGAAAGAGGGTTCTGCAGATTAAACTCTAAAGCAATAGCACATTCATGGTTTCATCATTACGGTGAGGAAGCCCCTTTAGTGCCGAGCGGAACAATATTCTATGGTAGCTGTAACTTCCGCTGCGTATATTGTATTGATGAGGACGATTACTTATTAGCCAGAGTTGATAATAAAATTGTTGTTGAGAAAATAAAGGATATTGTAGAGTATTTTAGAAACGGTAAAGAAGTGGAAGTTTTAACCCTAAAAGGTTGGAGAAGAATAAAAGACATTGTTGGTAGAGTAAGTCATGTAATCTATGAGATAGTTACGAATAGAGGCAAAAAGGTAAAACTTACACCAGAGCATATCATAATAGTTCAAGATGATAATAATTTAAAGGAGGTTTACACAAAAGATTTAGTGATAGGGGCTAAGCTTATAACACTCCCATATAACGATAGTTCAAAGTTAGAACTAATTAATATCCTAGTTAACCCCATTGAGAGCATAAATCTAATTGAAGAGTTCGATAAACTATTAAGTCTTGAATTAAAAGAGAAAATCAGAATAAAGAATGTAACTCCAACTCTAAGAGAGATACGTGAAAAATATAATATAAGTTATAAGGAATTAATGAATAGTGCTAATATAAAGAACTTTAGGTATGGCTGGCTTTACTCGGATTCCTATCCACTCCCAGAATTCATTAAGTTATATAGGAAGTATAGAGAAATACGTGAAAATATATCACAATACTTGATCTCAATGAAGAAGGGCGTAAAACATTATATTCCAGCCTTAATTAAAATAACCCCTAACCTCATGAGGCTTTTAGGTTACTTTGCTGCTGAAGGCAATTACCATAGCGATTACGGCCTGGTGTTTACAACATCAGATAAGAATATTCAAAACGATATTATCCGCTGCATAAAAACGTTAGTAAAAGGGGCAAACACTAGTAAACTCATCTACAATTATAAAGGTAAAGTACCCCAAATAATCATTGCAAGCAAGTTACTATACATATTATTTAAATACGTATTTGGTATAGGGAGGAAAACACCCAATAAGAGTTTCCCCTGGATAGTTTATAATGTACGTAAAGAGTTACTAAAAGAGTTTCTTTCGGCATACTTGACAAGTGATGGCACCTTAGGCTCCGTGAGAGAAAGGGTATTATATATACGTTTTATAACTACTTCAGAGAGAATAGCTTACGAACTGGCCTATCTACTTGGATTATATGGTATTCAATACCGCATTAAGGAAAGAATGCCATCGAGTAAACACCTTCTCCCAACAGGACACAGGAGTAAAAATAAGCAATATTGGATAGAAGTCAATGACATTAAGAATGTATCGAGGTTAACAGAAATAGCACTATTCTTTGATGAAGATAGAAGAAGTAAACTTATACAATTCCTATCATCCATCAGGAAAGCTAAAAAAGTAATTAAAGATGATTTCGTTGCTAAAATAAATATTATTAGATCGAAGAGAAAGGTATATGATATAATTTTAGATTCCTCTACAGATGATTTGGAGGAGCATGTGTTCTTTGCAGGAAGCGGCATACTCATACATAACTGCCAGAATTACGACATATCACAGGTTTATCCGTTGGATGGCGTTGTTGTTGACGCTAAAAGTCTTGCACTAATACAGAAGAAGCTTAGAGAAGAGGGTGCTCGCAATATTAATCATGTAGGTGGGGATCCCACACCAAATCTACATATAATACTTGAGTCACTGAAGTATCTTGATGTTAACGTTCCACAGTTGTGGAATAGTAATATGTACTGTTCCACAGAAGCTATGAAGTTACTTAGGGAAGTAATTGACATTTGGCTTCCAGACTTCAAATACGGTAATAATGAGTGTGCCGAACGACTATCTATGGTTAAGAATTATTTCGAAGTAGTATCTAGGAATATAAAGTGGGCTCACGACTGGTCAGACATAATAATTAGGCACCTAGTGCTACCAAACCATATAGAGTGTTGTACAAGACCAGTATTAGAATGGATTGCTAAGAATACTCCACGAGCATTAGTAAACGTAATGGATCAGTATAGACCAGAATTTCTCGTTGTCCAGTATCCCGAGAAATATAAGGAGATTACGAGAAGGCTAAAAAGAGATGAAATATTAAAAGCATACTCAATAGCTGATGAATTGGGCATCGTGTACAAGCAAATCTCATGAAACAATAACCCTATAAACCAGAGCCTAATATTAAACATAAACAGGACAGAGGAGGGCCCGTAGCTCAGCCAGGCAGAGCGGCGGACCAACCCCCCATGGTGGGGGTAGGCCGAGGCTCCAGACCCGAGAGAAAGCTACGGGTCTATCGACCATATGGGATGAGATAGGTTTGGAGCGCCCCCTGAAATAGCGGGAGAGACCCGTAGGTCGGGGGTTCAAATCCCCCCGGGCCCACCACATAAAAATAATGGGCTCCTAAATTCCCTTAATACCTTAATATACTCTTACTTCTTATGACAGCTCTGCTGTGATGAGCCAACACCTAACTGAGTGATTGATGCGGATTATTCCCTGCGGACTGAGCTTTAACTAATTGATATTAGTTTTACAATTAGTTTCTTGTATTCACTGATACTTTTCGTCTCAATGGGGTTGACATCTCTGAGTTTAGCTAAATGTACAGAAGCAAGTCCTCCAATGAGGCTACCATACATAAGTTTATCGAGAATGCTCTTACCTTTAAGCTTTAGGGTTTTACATTCAACACCTGTTTCACTGATTATTTTCCCAGCGAAGCTTAAGATCTCACAACACATATTCTCATTACAGTCTAGGATTAAACATTTCATACTGCTTGTTGCTACTGGTTTTTCCCAGCCGACAATATCATTATGGCCCCATTCGGGCACCACTTCAACCTTAACAGGAATCTTACTATTCTCATTAAATTCGTTCTTTAACCTGTAAGCTAAGGGTGTAAATCTAGAACAGGATATTATGATAGGAATACTGTTTCTAAAGAGCTCAGCTATATCTGTTGACTCTTTTAAGGTTTCATCACTACTACACCATAACTTAAGATTTTCTATAGAACTAGTGATTTCATCCCTAGAGACTACAGGCATGCCCAGCTTCTCTAAAGAGGCTAATACAGTAAATAACATTGATGGAAGGGCTGCTCGAGGGACGAGGCCTTTCTCGACATTTATGTGGGGTACTTTATACTTTTCACTTAAAGATTTGAGTATTCCACCCGAAGAGATCATGATAACTTTACTTTTCTTCTTTAGGGCTTCAAGTGTAGCTAGAATGGTCTCTCTAGTGTTTCCAGAATAACTAATACTTATGACTAATGTATCCTCATTAATCCATGAAGGAATCCTATAATCCTTAATTGAAGAAACTGGTATATTTAATCTGTCAAAAGCAAGTGCAACAACAAAATCGCCTACTATACCAGACCCGCCCATACCGATAAATACAATGCCATTGGGTTTTGTTAGATACGTTTCAGGCATGCTTATTGAAATAGCCTGCTCATATGCTTTTTTCGCTTGGTTATGCCAAGTTAGGTAATACTCCATCATAATATTTCACCTAGACAAGCAAATACATGTAGCTATTATATAAGGGTATGCCGTGTTACTATGTAAATAAGGATGTTGGTGGGCCCGCGGGGATTTGAACCCCGGACCTCCGCCTTTCTTAGGGCTTAAATAGAGCCCTCGTGAGGGCGGCGTCCTAACCGGGCTAGACGACGGGCCCCTTCTAACACCTATAAGTGTACTGTTCTAAAGAATTATTTAAGCTTAATTAAAGAATATCCTATTTCAGACTAAGACATTATTAATTTTGAAATTTCATACAATATTATTGATGCTTCTCCTATAGGTCCTATGTGCCCTTTAAGTCTCTCTATGAATAATGGTTTTCCTATTTTTAATTCACTTCTAGTGAATCCTGTATCAATACCACAGAATACTAGAATTACTCTTTTATTTTCTCTTAGATCGCTGATTACATCTTGAATACTACTAATATTCTCTTGAGGACTTAACGGCGTCACCAAGTATATTTTTTCTGGGTTAACTAATTCTACTATATCGTTTAAGTCTTGGAGGTATATTACCTTCAAGTTTTCTTTGAATGCTATTTTAAATGCTTCAGGTACACCACTTTGAGCGGCTGCCCCAATGGCTTTAGTTATTATCAGGGCTGATACTATATTCTTGAATTCTTTTACAACCTTGACTATATCTGTTACTCTCTGAACACTATGTACATTATGTAAAACTATGAAAAGAGGCATGTTACCCTATCTCCTTTAGTTTTTCATATACTACTTGAGCAATAGCTTTAGATAAAGGTACTGGAACAGCCTCACCAACCTGATTGAATTGTATATCTCTACCACCTAAAAATACATGGTCATCAGGAAATCCCATTAATCTAGCTTGCTCCCTTACGGTTAGAAATCTACCCTCATAGGGATGAATGAATCGTGAGCATCCAAGAACTGTAGGTGCTATTTTATGTGGATGTAAGCGTATAAGATTCGGGTACAACCGGCCTTTAAACCCGTAGAATCTAACCAATGCTTGTCCCCATTTTAACCTACTTATCCTTCTAAGCTTCTTTGGTGAAACTGGTACTGGATCATGGTTTGGTATGTTAGGTGTTGGTGGAGGAAGATCCTGTAAAGCTTCTTGTACTGTTATCCTCTTCTTTACTCTTTTTGGCCTTATAGGTATATTTGAGATAAACACTCTTAATCTATGAGAAGGAGTACCATAATCTTCAGCTCTCAGAATATTAAAGAATATTTTAGGATATCCTATACGTTTAAACTCTTTTCTTAATGCGTTTTTCAGCTCACCTTCAATTATGTGTGGCACATTTTCCATAATGAATACCTTAGGCCTTATGTAATCAACTATCCTAATGTAGTGTAGCACTAATTGCCCAATAGGATCCGCATAAAGTCTATCCAAGGGATTTGGTTTTCTTCTTGGATTAGCTGCAGTGAAAGGTTCACAAGGAGGGCTGCCTATCACTACATCAATACGGTTAGTTGGTAACAGATTCTCTAATACTCTTTGGTTGATATTTTTTATATCCTCACATAGAACGATAGTATTGGGAAAGTTGAGCTTAAACGTTCTAGCTATTGGCTCCATATTGTCTATAGCTAATACAATATTGAAAAAACCTGTCTCTACAAACCCTCTGGCAAACCCTCCTGCACCACAGAATAAGTCTATCACATTAAATTTCATATTACTTTTTCCCAGAAAGCTCCCTCTCTAGTATGTTAATATACTTTTTCAGCACTCGTATAATGTTCGAGTTATCTGCATATACTAGTTGAGATCCACATCGAGGGCATCTAAACTCGTTTTCTAATGCCTCATCAAATGTATATCTAGTTCCATCAGTTGGGCACTCGTAGAACGTGTTTGTCTCTTCTGCCTGTAATCGTAGTTTGAGTTTAGATAGTACAACTTTCTTCCTAGACTGTATTAGTGATAGTATTTCATCTTTCCTAACACGCCAATAATAAGTATACCACCCAGTATTCTTATCACGTACTCTTCTATAGGATACGAATCCCTGCTCTGAAAGAGCATATAGAATTCTTCTAACTTCATTTAGTTTAAGGCCTAGTTCTCTGGCGATCTCCTCATCCTGGACTTCATCAAGTCTCTTATATATGTACTCGAATATCCTAGCTGCCTTCTCGTCGAACATTAGTTCTATTAGCTTTACTACGGGATTCTCTGAACTGCTCAATACGTTTACCTCTTTTTTGCGGTACCACCCTTATCTTCCACTTGCTAAATTTTAAATATAATTCTCTACCCTCATATAACCTATCTAGGAATATAGCTAAAGCTGCAACCTCAGAGTGCGGCTGGTTACCTATAGCTATATTGTAGTCAGCTAGTTCATAGTATATACGTGGAACCTTTTCGGCCCCTACGATAACAAGTTTATCCTTAGGACTATACCTTATTTCATCTATGACAAAGTCTATTGGCTCACCATACATTGTTAAGTGTATTACTTCTCCACCCTTGTTTTTCCACTCTTTTATGTACTTTATCGAATTAACTCCTTGAATAATGTTAAAGGGTCCTCCCCATCTTTCCACGACATCAAGTAGCGAGGTAATAACTTTATCATCAGATACATCAGCCAATATGAAACCATGGGCACCAAAAGCTCTAGCAACAAGGCCTACATGTGTAGTTATACGTTTATCACGTTCAGGCCTATGACCTAACCTTAGAACATATACTCTATAGCTTACCATTAATTAACCTCTAAAATTACTCCATTCAGCCTTTTAATCTCGTCTACCACCTTGCCTAACATACTCTTGGGAACCATAGCTTCACATAAAACTTTATCACCGTCAATTTGCGAGCTAATAGTAAGTCCGTATAGCTTACCTACTGCTTTACTACTTATTATAACCTTAAGTTTAACCTTTTCTGGAAATAGTACTTCCTCTATTCTTTCAATGATTTTGTCTAAGTTTTCACCTGTGATAGCAGAAACTGGGATAACACCTACTATGTTATCATATAATGTTTCTGCTATTGATTGTAAGAAAGCCACTCTTTTACGGGTAATGTCAGGGCTAAGTTTGTCTATCTTATTTGCAATTATGAGTACTGGAATACTTATAACTCCAATTTCATTCAATATTTTAAAGCTTCCAATTGTTTTCCTTTTTATTTCATTTTCATCCTCTGAAATATCAACCACTAATAGTATAAGGTCAGAGTTTATTACCTCTTCAAGTGTTGAATAAAATGCTTCTATAAGCTGAACAGGTACTTTGTCTATGAACCCTACAGTATCTATCATAATAACTCTTTTACTAATGTTCAACAGAGCTTTAGACTTAGGTGATAGTGTTGTGAAGGGCTCCTCTTCTACAGGTTTTCGTTCATTAACTAGCCTGTTGAATATCGATGTTTTACCTGCACATGTATAGCCGGTAAGTGTTACTATTGGTACACCCATACTTCTTCTTGAATTGTAGAGTAACTGTCTTCGTCGTCTGATTTTCTTGATCTCTTTTTCTATTTTATTAATTCTGCGTTTTATTGTATAGTATATTGAGTCAACTTTGTATCCTCCGCCACCCAGGAATCCTGGCAACTCGTTTAATTTAGATAATCTTATGTACTCTCTTACAAAAGGAATTTCATATTTCAGTTTAGCAAGTTCTATCTGTAGTTTAGCTTCTTTAGAGCCAGCATGTAATGCGAAAATCTCTAAGATTAACTGCACCCTATCAATAACAGGTATATTGAACTCTCTCATTAGATTATAGGCTTGAGTGGGCTTAAGTTCGGCATCAACAATTATTTTATCGTTCTCATCGAGTCCCAACTCGTTTATTATCCCTTTTACTTCTCTAACTTTTCCTCTACCAATATAATATCTTGGATCTGGCTTCTTCCTATGCTGGACTATGACTTTAACTATAGTGTAACCTGCCGTTTTAGCTAAACTTTCTATTTCCTTTAATTCACCCTCATCCGTATTTAATGATAGTATTATTGCTCTTCTCACTTCTCTCCTATTTCCTCCTCTTCCTGATTGTAACTATATCACCTAATGTTAGCTCTCCAGTTTTAGGTTTACTAGAGGTATAATAAAATTCCTCTCCACCTTCAACTATTGGTTCTAGAAGTTTAATTTTCAATATATTTTCTAGCTTTCGAGCTAAGTCTATTGTTGGTGTTAATCGACCTGCCTCTATCCTCCTTAAGACACTCTCCTTTTCGCCGACTTTCTGAGCTAATACCTGGAGGCTCCATCCTAATCTCTCTCTAGCTTTCTTAATTCTCTGAGCGTAGTCTGGTACTACTTCTAATTCCCCAATATATCTTCTAGGCATAGGTTTAGGGCTTCTCTTAGCAGGTTTATACATCTTCTGTACCTGTTGTGGTCTTGGTGTTATACTTGGTTCTCCTGTTTTAACAGTTTTTCTCTTAGCTAACTTGTTATAACAGCTTCTACAAACATACATTCTTACTCCTTCTAATATCACTAGGAACCTTTTACCTTCTACAGGTCTACCACATAGCTCACAATCCATACGCTCCCTACCTGATCAATACTTTATAAGTGGTAGCATATAAGTAGTAGGATACACGGACTAATAGTATAGGCGTGTGGGATTAGAATATAAGTATGTACAAATATATATACTCCTGGCCAAGTGGTGTAAAAGCATATGGCAGTAACAGACGAAGGATATGAAGGTGGACTAGTCGGGTACATAAGGTACCTTGAACGTAGGGTTAGAGAATTAGAAGCTGAAAGATTAGCTCTAAAAAGAGAGCTTGAATACTATAAATCTGAAGTAGAGAAGCTACTGACACCACCACTTATAGAAGCAATACTTCTAGAAGTATTAGATGATGGAAGAGCTATAGTAAAGAGCACTACAGGACCAAACCTAATAGTCAGAATATCGAGTCATGTAGACAAGTCGAAACTATTTCCTGGAGTTAGTGTTGCACTAAACCAACGTGGTTCAGCTATAGTAGAAGTTTTACCTGATAAAACAGATCCCCTAGTTAAAGGCATGGAAGTCACAGTAAGGCCCGATGTAACATACGAGGACATCGGTGGATTAAGTAAACAAATTGAAGAGATTAGAGAGCTGGTAGAATTGCCATTAAAGAGCCCAGAATTATTTAGGGAAGTAGGTATTGAGCCTCCTAAAGGTGTCCTTCTTTATGGGCCTCCAGGTTGCGGTAAAACATTACTAGCAAAAGCAGTAGCTCATGAAACCAATGCCACCTTTATAAGAGTTGTTGCCTCAGAGTTTGTTCAAAAGTTTATTGGTGAAGGTGCACGTCTCGTAAGAGAAGTCTTCAGATACGCTAAGAGACATGCACCAGCAATAATATTCATTGACGAAATAGACGCTATAGCTGCTAAAAGGCTGGATATAGGCACTAGTGGTGAAAGAGAGGTTCAAAGGACTTTAATGCAGCTTCTTGCAGAGCTTGACGGGTTCGATCCCTTAGGCGACGTCAAGGTTATTGCAGCCACAAATAGAATAGACATACTTGACCCAGCAATTCTACGACCTGGCAGATTTGATAAGATCATAGAGATACCTTTACCTGATGAGAACGGTAGGTATGAGATCTTCAAAATCCATACTAGAAGAATGAAATTAGCAGATGATGTTAATCTTAAAGAGCTTGCAGCTCTAACAAATGGCGCTACAGGAGCAGATATAAAGGCTATATGTACTGAAGCAGGACTTCATGCAATTAGGCAGAAAAGAGCTGTAGTAAAACGTCAAGACTTCCTATATGCTATAGATAAGATCTTAAACAGACTTAAACCAAAAACTAGCACACATTCAGCAATATAGGATAATAGATCTTTTTAGGTAAACTAAAATGATAATTACATCACCTACTCCTCTAGAATTATTTTTACTTAGAGGTATAGCAAATTATCAATTCGGACACAATGTAGGTAAATTACTAATACCTAATAACATTTTGTTAGTTAAGTCACCTAATACACTACGCATAAGACACATATTAGATAAAGACAAACATATAATTGCTACATTAAAACCAACAACCTTTATGTACATTCTACATTTAAGGGGAGGGGTAATCCTACATAGAAACTTTAAACAACCAAGGTTTAGAGTCATAATTGAGAATAAAGTTAGAGACTTCATAATTGATGGTAGATCTGTTTTTTGCAAACATGTAGTTGATGCAGATCCATGTATAAAGGCAGGAGATGAGGTTATAATAGTTGATGAAGCCGACACCTTCATAGGCGTTGGCAAGGCGAAACTCAATGCTATGGAGATACTAAAACTTAATAGGGGAGAAGCTGTTAGAACAAGACACACAATTAAGGAGTATAGATTCTCATGACGAAGGGTTATAGTTCAAAATTTAGACTTATTTTGAAGGAGAAAATAAACCCCCGTATACTTAAGGGATCAGTACTAATCACTGGCTTTCGAGGATTTGGACTAGTAGGATACCTTGCAATTAAACATTTAAGAGATAAACTAAACCCTAAGCTTATAGCATACATCATTAGCAATAAAATGACCAATATAGTTTATATGAGTGAGGGTAAACTGGCATTACCACATGAAATATACTATTACGCCAATGACAATATAAAGATACTGTTATTACTAAACAATGCCCTACCACCAACAGCATTAAGTTTACCATTCGCACGATTCACTCTAAAGTTAGCTAAAAGAGCGGGCGTACAGGAATGCATATTTATTGGGGGGTTAAATAAGTCATTTAACATAGAAGATGATGACTCAAGATTTCTAGTAAACTCGTACTATACTAAGCCTGTTCCAGGCAAGGTGTTAGAAAACGAATTACCCGTAGCAGGGCCGCTTGCATCAATGATAATATATTCTGAGATACTAAAAATACCAAGTTTAACCATTCTCCCCTACACCGATCCTATGCGTCCAGATCCTCGAGCTGCAGCTATAGCTGTTGAGAAAATTAATAAATTACTTAACATATCAGTTGATGTAACCGACTTATATGAAGGAGAGAGAGTTATTCAGGAAGAATTAAAGAACCTCATGGAATATTATAAAGAGCTTGAAAAAGGTAGAGGAATGCATTATATGTAATCAGCAAATTCAGTTATTTCTGATTCACTACATAGTTTAAATTCCAAGTTTTTACCCCGTAATATCTTAATTAATTCTTCAACAAGACTCTTATAATATGAAGGTCTCTCTATTAGTACATCACAATATCCCTGTTTTTCAATAAAGTTAGCTATAGAGCGCGCGGTTAGTATATTAACCTCTTTCGATATATCCTCTGGCCTGGGTATTTCGTGCTGTGAAAGCGGATACGTTTCAGCAAGCTCTTCAGGAATAACACCTAAGAATGGTATATAGAAGGCTATGTGCATTTTCTCATTGAATTCTTTATTTATTCTTATCTTCGTGTATAAACCCTTCTTGTTGTAAGGTTTCACATTATAATCTGCTTCCATTAGAATTAGGACTTTAGCTTTCTCAGGTTTACTATATTTTTCTACTAGTCGCTTATGGTGAAGTAGATTTTCGGGTCTATAATATGATAGTTCGTCGTAGAAGAATATTCCAACAGGGTTACTTTTAATTGAAGGAGATTTTTCCATGATATAATCGATGTTCTTAATGATTTTCTTAAATGCAGAATATAGCATTGGATGACTTCTACTTCTCTCCTCTAAAAGCTCCCAAAGAACACCATCCTTTATTGCCTGTCTTACCCTCTTTATCTCACTATAGCTGACATAAAGATTGTGTAGCGCCAATAAACGAACTCTTTCAAACTTATTTAGTTTACGAAGTTCATCAGCTGTATACTTAGAGCATATCGGACACGTACACGGTAATACTTCAAGCTCCTCTAATCTCATTGTACCTGATGGTAGCATGTATCTATCATCCTTAGCATATAATATGTAGGCAGCGGAATCGAACATGTCCACACCTAATGCTACAATGAAGGGGAAAAGCATAGGATGTCCTGCTCCAAATAGGTGAACAGGTTTATTATCAGGTATTATTCTTTTAGCTGTTACTATCATCTCCATAAGAGCATCATAACGATACCTCTCCATTATTGGTACGGGGCTTCCGATAGCGACAATATGGTATGGTAATTTACGCGTGTATTCAGCACTTTTAGAGAGTATGTCTAAATAGGTACCTCCCTGTACTGGTAGAACCCATAGTATATCGTCTCTATGTCTATGAGCTATACTTTCAATTGCGTTCTCTATAGTTTCTTGCACGCTTTTTTCAGCTTCCTCTCTAGAAGCCCCCATTGTTGGGACATCGAGAATAACAGCTATGTCCGAGCCTATACGTTCTTGGAAATAAACTATTTCTTCAGGCGTTAGGTCTATGTCCCCATACATTAACAGTTGATATGCTCCTGAATCGGTCATTATCGGTTTACTAAACCCTAAAAGCCTATGGACCCCCTTCTCTAATGCTTCAGTCTTTCTATACTTTTTTATCAAGTAGGCATTTGTTATTATTGCATCAAACCCTATTTCTCCTATCTCACTAGGTGAAATTTCCTGAGATACAGGGTTAACTACTGGTAAGAGAGCTGGAGTCTTTATTACTCCACTTTTTGTTCTAATCTCACCTAGTCTTGCAGCTAGGTCCTTAGCCTTGATTTCGAACATTTATTGTGACCCTATCGTGTTTGACAACGTTATTCTTTACCTAATTTCCTCTTCCTTTCTTCAATATACTCATTAAATATCCTTCTTATCCTTTCAGCTATAGGTCCTGTACCTTCAACGCCTTTCTCTGTAATCCTAATTCTATCTGACACGGTTATTACTCCGGCTTCACCATACACTTTAACCATGTTGGGGAAGTATTCTTCAAGTATTCTAGCAAACTCTTCAATCTTAAATATTGGTTCTTCTTTACTCATTATCTCAGCTACAACATCACCTTTGATTATAACTTTAGGATAGAATTCGTTACCTACTTTAACATTTACTAAGCTTAGGTTCAATGTTGGATGATCAAAGCCTGAGAGAGTACCCTCAAAGACCTTACCATCAGTGGTTACAACTATGACTGTCTTATCTAAGAGTGAGTTTAATTCCATAATGAGTTTCCTTTGGGCTGCTGAACTCATACTCAATCTACCCAACTACACGATTTGGATAAGGATATATAAGGGAGTTACGGTTTCAAAGCTTAGCAGTTTAGGGTGATCCTTCTATGGGTGCTACGCCACTACTTTCTATAACAGGCAGAGTATTAGAAATAAGTAAAGGATACATACCAAGAGTTGATGTTGCAAAAATAGTCTCCCAAGAAGGCAATATAACTATAACAATGGATGTCCATAAGGATATAAGGATATTTGATGAAGGCGATACTATAGAGCTGGCATTATTTAATAAGGAACCGGAGTACGAGTATGGAAAGGATTTATGCGCTAAAGCCACAATCGTAGCTGTAAGAGACATAGATGATAAAACAATAAAGATGACCCTGTCCATTGGTGGTCTCTTACTTATAATCCAAGGTAGTAAGGAGGTTATAAGTAAAGAATCATTTAAACCGTTAATGGAACTTTATGTTAGGATAAAGAAGCTATAAGATGATATCAGTCAACTCATTGACTTTTTAAATTCTTTGCTACTATTAGGGCTAAGATTGAAAAGAAAAATTATAACAATGGTAACATTAACACTGGCATCGATAGTACTACTCTTGTTAGGAATCTTTACTGAAAACCCACTATACATACTAGGAAATATCTTTCATACTCATCAACTTTATGCTATCATTATTCCAGCACTTATGGTAGTAATGCTAGTACTCATTATCACATTAGGGTCTAGTACTAAGTTTAAGAAGATAAAGAGCGTATGTAATGGAGCAACATTTAGGCTGATCCCAGCAATAACAGTTAAAGATGGCAAGAAGCGTGCTCTAGAAGTGCAGTTAGAAACCTTACTTAACATGTTAAAGGAACAGAAAATATCATACTGTATCTCAGCCATATATAAAGGAAGAGATGACTCTATGGAGCTAATGTTAACAATATGGGATCATAGAGAACAAGCTGTTGAAGTTGTTAAATCTCTATCAAAGGTTATCTGTAGGGAATGGATAATAGAAGAAGTAGATGTAAGAAAAAACGAAAATGATATGGCATGTCAAGCGGCAATGTTGACTACACTTAATTCTGCCAGTTTACGTAGAGGATTAAGAAGTCTACTCGTAAAACATACAAGAGGCATTAAATTCTCTTCAGATTTTATCATAAACTTATTCGTGAATCTTAGTTTAGCCTTGCCTTTAACAATATCTCAAAACATACTAAAAATGTGTAATGATGAAACAACTACACACATACCGTTAAGTGGCTTTAAGTTAGTACATCCATTCACATCAAATACCATCATAAAGTTACGGAAGGATCAATTACTAAGGCATATAGGAATATTTGGGACCACAGGTTCAGGCAAATCTACAACAGCTGCCTTACTTGTAAATAACATTTACAAATCTCTTATGATACCCATTATCGTATTGGATTGGCATGATGAGTATGAGCATCTATTTGACCGTTTAGGTGTGAATACAAAAAGTGTATACGTTTTTAACTTTAGAGATCTACCCTTAAACCCTCTGTACAATCTTGAGAAAAGGACGATAGATACCATTGTTGATATATTTACAGTAACATTAGAATTAACTGGGCCTCAATCATATTATCTTCAGTCAGCATTAGAATATATACTAAGGAATCGGATGAAACCCACAATAAGTAACCTGCAACATGTATTAAAAGAGGAGATATATGAGGGAACTTACTCTGGTAGAGAGGCTTTATACGCTTTATTAAGAAAAATCTCAATATTAACTCGAGGATTCAACTGTATCAATGATGTTCATGTAGGCCATCAAGTTGAGAACGTACTTTTCAAGAAAGGTATTCATGTCATTAGACTGGCTGAGATAAGAAATATTATGATGAGAAGGCTATATGCTATTTTGTTAATAAGATTAATTTATGAAAAACTAACAAACATAGGTCTGACTAATAATCCAAGAGCGATCATAGTGGTTGAGGAGGCACATAACATCTTCTCTAAGGAAGGAACTTTTCCTTCAACGTTGATTCCTGAGGTACGTAAATATGGTCTTGGCTTCATTATCATTACTCAGTCTATGTCAACACTACCACAACAGGTTATATTGAATGTGAACTCTAAAATTATACATACACTAATATCTAATTGCGATATAAGACTTTTAAGCGAAATATATAATATTAACAAGGATTATGTGAGGGAACTCTCTAAATTGACTCTTGGAGAGGCATATTTATTCCTTGCAGGCCTACCCCATCCTTTAAAAGTTTATATTACTATTTAATGCTTCAATACTTTGTTAATATTGGCCAATTGGTTAGAGATACTTAGATAGTTCTTTAAGAGACAATATGGACAACCAGTCAATGAATTCCATTCTTACCTTCCGTCTTGAACTTAATACTTCAATTATTTCCTTCAAGATTTCATCTACGGATTTATTGGTCCCATCAATTTCATATACGTATTCAGCTCCATATTCTTTTAATGCATTAATAGTGCATACACCAAGAATTTCAGCTTGAACGTTTTCCTTGATTTTCTCTTCATCCCACCCTCTTAGTTTAAGTCTTCGAGCCAGCATTAATGGATTATACCTTATTATAAAGGCTTTGATTACTATTTCTTTAGGTGCTAGTTCACCATAGTGACTATCTATGATGACGTATCTGTCATTATTTTTCTCACTAATCCTCATTATCTCTTTCTGAACCTTTTCTTCATCTATGATGTAACTTTTCCTTTCATAATCATACTCTACGTAAAGCTTATTCTTCAAGACAAGCTCACTTAAGTTTACATAGACCCCGTTGAGCCTCTCGGCTAAGGCTTTGGCTACACTAGTCTTACCTACACCTGGAGTACCAGAAATAACTATCACGTTTTTTCTCAACAGGTTTTACACCAATTTTACTTAGAGATAGCGCTAATATAATAGAGTTTTAAGAAAAATAAGTCATAATGACTTATTTATGTTAAAAAGAGGGCTCCTTTATTCTTCCTCTTTCTTCTCTTCTTTCTTCTTTTCTTCTTCTCTCTCAAGTTTAGAGGCAGCAATTATGTCGTCTATTCTTAATATTAATGTAGCAGCTTCTGTTGCCGCTTTGATGGCGTTGGCTTTAACCCAAGCAGGCTCTATGATACCAAGTTTCATCATATCTTCTACTTTACCTGTTAGGACATTTACTCCAAACCACTTACCATCTGGTTTAGCATGGGCTGCCTCTAGTTCAGTTAATACTTCTATTGGATCCATTCCAGCATTCTCAACTAATGTTCTGGGTATGCCCTTTAATGCTTCAGCGAATTTATCAATAGCTAGCTGTTCCTTACCACTGACTTCTCTAGTAGCATACTCCTTTAGGTGCTTAGCTAGCTCAATCTCTATAGCTCCACCACCAGCAACAATCCTGTTATCCATTATGACATCAGCAACAGCACATAAAGCATCATGTAGACTTCTCTCAGCTTCATCAACCATTCTTTCAAGGCCACCACGTATCAATATGCTTACTGATCTTGGGTTCTTACATCCCTCGATGAATACCATCTTGTCTTCGCCAACCTTTCTCTCCTCTACTAGTTCTGCGTAGCCTAGATCCTTCTCTGTTAAGTCATCAATGTTGGTTATGATTCTTGCACCAGTAGCTCTGGCTAACTTCTCCATGTCGCTTCTTTTTACTCTTCTTACTGCTAGTATTCCTTTCTTTGCTAGGAAGTGTTGTGCCACATCATCAATACCCTTCTGGCAAATAACAACATTAGCGCCAACACTAGCAATCTTATCAACCATCCCCTTGAGTATCCTCTCTTCCTCCTCTAGGAATGCTCTCATCTGCTCAGGTGACTGTATTCTTATTTCAGCATCAATCTCTGTCTTCTCAATCTCAAGAGGCATATCTAGTAGTACTATCTTAGCCTTCTCTACACGTCTAGGCATGCCGGGATGGACAACTTCCTTATCTAAAACTACCCCATAGATTAATTGGGTATCCAATAAGCTTCCGCCATGTTTCTTGATTATTTGTATATTATCTACGTCGACATACCATTTGTCTCCTCTCTTTTCAGCTATCTGCTTTACTGCTTTGACTGCGATTTCGGCTAAATGTTCTCGTGCTCCATGGACTGCTTTACTTGTTAGTGCGGTTCTTGCAATATTCTTTAGAGTTTCAATGTCATCTATGTCGATTTTCTCAGCTAACTCATAGAGGAATCTTATAGCTTCTGCTGCTGCCTTTCTATAACCGCTGACAATGACTGTTGGATGAATATTTCTACTAAGAAGTTCTTCTGCCCCTCTTAGTAATTCACCAGCGAGGATTACAGTAGTCTTAGTTCCATCGCCTACTTCATTATCCTGTGCTTTGGCTATCTGTACAAGCATTTTAGCTGCTGGATGTTGAATGTCAATCTTGTCGAGTATGGTTGCACCATCGTTAGTTATGGTTACATCACCAAGGCTGTCAACAAGCATCTTGTCCATACCACGAGGTCCAAGAGTGGTCTTTAGAGTCTCCGCAACTGCTCTAACAGCCATTATGTTTACTCTTAGTGCGTCTCTACCAGTAGTCCTCTGAGTACCCTCCTTCATTATTAATACGGGAACACCGAGTGTAGGTGATGCAGATGACATATCATGACACCCTATCAATAAGCTATTTATCGTCTTATAGCCAATTCTCTTGGGCTAGAACTTCTATATATATTTTTCTATTGGGATTTGTGTAAATGGCGGTATAATTTAGAAACGGACTTAAAACACACGATAATTATATTTACCTCCTCCTAGAACTTTTCTGTAGCACTAGTATGAAATATGGACGCTAAGGGTGATGTAAACGTGGGTAAAGTTAGACCAAGCATAGTTAAACGTACTGCTAGAAAACTTTTAGAGATGTATCCTACGGAATTCACGGACGACTTCGAAGCAAATAAGAATCTTGTTAAGAAGTATCTAGATGTACAGTCAAAGAAGCTTAGAAACCAAATAGCAGGATATATTACTAGGCTAGTTAAAATAAGAAAGAGATTAGAGCATTAACCTCAATGAATATTATAATGAGGGACTTTTATTGCCCATTAACTACTTAGATGACAAGATGGAAATTATTGATGATGAAAGCGGCCTTAAAATCACAATAGATATAGTCCCAACAGTCCAACTAAAGCCTCATGAAGAAATCATAGAAGAAGCTATAAGGAAATTAATAAACGATATTAAGACAGAAGGCGTTGTAAGAAACCCCATAATAATAGATGAGAAAACATTAGTTATACTAGACGGAATGCATAGATTCGAGGCCTGTAGAAGGTTAAATCTGAAATTTATGATCGTAGCTGCAGTTAACTACGACGATCCCCGTGTAGGCTTAAGCACGTGGGTAAGACTAATTAAAGCAACAGACATAGATAGGAAAACTGTTCAGGAAAGAATTAACCAGTTAGATGAGAAGCTCAAACCATTTAAGGCAGAAGCAAATACAGGGTACACGGTTACCATATATTTTAAAGGTGAACAAATATACCATGAGAACATTAATTCCGAGTCACAAGCGAAGTATAATGTATACTACATTCTAAAGGAACTAGAAAAAGACCTTGCCTCAGAAAAAGCCAAAGCCTCATATCAACTCGATAGTGTTGTTAAAGAGAACATGAACGTTTACCTTTCAAACTATGAATTACTAATAGTGCCGCCAAAATTAGAGAAGAAAGATGTTATAGAAATCGCCCTACAGGGTAAGGTTTACCCTCCAAAGTCGACCCGACATACAATACCAGCTAGACCATTGAACTTAAATATACCGATGAACATCTTAATGCTCAACAATATAGATGAGGTAAGGAGAAAAGTTATGGAGATATTACGTTCACTAAGGGTAAGAAAGGTGAGAGGTGAAAAAGTAGATACATATAGAGATTACGACGAAACAATATATTACTTCTATAAGTGATAAAGGGAAAAATCTTGGGTTTAACATGTCCTATGTGAAGGTGAAACTAATACCCCCCCTAGATAAGGAGGTAGGCTCCAAGGAGATAAATGTTAGCATGAAAGAAAATACTACAGTATTTGACATACTTAACAAATTGTCATTAGAGTACAAAGTTAGGCTAGTTATAGATAACGATTTAAATCCCGGATACCTTGTTCTACTAAACGATAAGGATATAAACGTATTAGAAGGATTAAAAACTAAAGTTAAAAATGGAGATATTTTAATAATCATACCAGTTAGTCACGGTGGATAGCCATAAGCAAGGTTGAACTTGAGATATTAAGTTGGAAGGATATACATAAGTTAACGTTAATCCTAGCCAAGAGGATCATAGAGAGTGGATATAGACCTGATGTAATAATAGGCATTATGCGTGGAGGCTGGATACCAGCTAGGATATTATTAGACTATCTAAACATACCCACATTAGCAACTTTAGAGATAAAATTCTATAAAGGAGTAGGTGAGACTAGAGAAAAACCGATAATAGTACACCCATTAGTAGTAAATGTGCTCAATAGGAAAGTGCTAATAGTCGATGACGTCATTGATACAGGAAAGAGCATGTCAATAGCTGTGGAAATAGCCAAGCTAGGCGGAGCTTATAGTGTTAAAACAGCTGCCCTAGTAGTTAAACCTTGGTCGATTTTGGAGCCGGACTACTATGCTATGAAGAGTGATAAATGGATAGTCTTCCCATGGGAAATAAGAGAGACCATAGAGGACATCTTAAAAACCGAAGACCAAAAAATAACAGAAGATAATATCGATGAGCTCTCGAGAAAATACGCCGAACTATTAAAAACAGGTGTTGAAGAGGTTAAATTAGCCTTAAAGCTAATAATGAAAAACAGAGGCGGTTATATATAGAGCGTCCACCTAAACCATGCTATACGATATTTATGGATAATGAAAAATACGACATATACGTATTCACCATAAGCGGAGATATCATAAGCTTACTTAATAGTATGGATAAATTGAATAATGGACTGAAACAGATAGTCCAAATCATCAAATGTAATAGTCTTATCTCAATAAGACAACTTATTATATCAACATATCATACCTTAAAAGCGTTTAAGAGGAAGAGGAATATTGCAAGGCGGCCTTATCTTGAATTATTGCTAAGACTTAGTGGCCAAAAACAAATAAAGGATGCTTTAAATACCTTAGGAGTACCTACAGAGGCTCACGAAGCATGTTTAATAGTAATCTTGCATGAAAATGCACCTAACACCATTCAGGATATAATAACGCATTTTAAATCTATGAATACCTCAATATCAACAGATATAATCAGTTGTTTTATATTAAAGGAAATACCAGAACGTCTAAAGAACATTATAATCATTAGAAAGGATAAACCAAGTGTTATAGAGCTTGAAAAAGAGCGTATCATGAAGTCAGCTCTCATAGACCTTCTCTAGGGCACCTTACAACATAAAGTTTATATACGAATCCCATGTAAATCGACACGACAGTACCAAAAGTTTGACAGAGAAGAAAGCACTTATCCTATGGAGGGTTATCTATGACATTCATGTTTGAGGAAGAGGAGTGGTGGGAAGAAGAGGAAGAGGAATGGTGGGAAGAGGAAGAAGAGGAAGAATGGGAAGAATGGTAAGGGGAGGAATGTGATTAGTAATGAAGTTCTGTCCACAATGTCATAACCTAATGGTACCTGTAAGAAAAGGGGGAAAATACATACTCAAATGTAGAGTATGTGGATACGAAGAGGAAATACCAAGACAGGTAGGATATGTGCTAAAACACCAGGTTGAAGCAGAAAAACATGTAAAAACAGCAAAGGTTTCAGAGGAAAAGGCAAAGTTATTCAGAAAGGAAGAAGAGAGAGAAATGCTACAGGAGTACTATGAAATATTCCTTGAAACATTCAGTGAAGAGGAGGGTAGTGGTACAGAGTAATTCATTATCTAACACTTACTATTTTACCATTATTCTTTCATACAACGTGTCAGCCATTTGTTAAACACTAATCATGACCCTTATGAAGGGCTCATAGCCGTCACCACTCATCATACACACTCTTACTTTACTACAGCCAGCTATAAAACTTGTAATAAGAGGTATGTACAATGGTGAGAATAGCGGTAATTGATATAGACTTATGTAAACCTAATAAATGTAACAAGGAGTGTTACCGTTTTTGTCCTGGAACAAAAACTGGAAGAAAGATTATAGAATTCGTGGAAGGCAGAAAATGGCCATTAATACATGAAGAAACATGTTTAGGTTGTGGCATTTGTATTAAGAAATGTCCTTATAATGCCATTTCAATAGTTAATCTCCCTGACGAATTAGAAAAGGGTTGTGTGCATAGATACGGTCCTAACGGATTTAAGCTCTACAGATTACCCATACCTAAACCAGGTAAAGTAACTGGCGTTATAGGAAAGAATGGTACTGGCAAAACAACTTCAATAAGGATACTGGCTGGAGAAATAAAACCAAATTTGGGAATGGTCGATCAGGAGCCTTCTTGGAATGATATATTAAGGTTCTTTAGAGGCTCCGAACTTCAAACATACTTCAAGAAGCTCATCGATAAAAAAGTTACAGTAGTACATAAAATACAGCATGTAGATAAAGTCCCCAGGATTATTAAAGGGCATGTAGGCAAACTATTAGAAAAAGTTGACGAACGTGGAATAATAAGGGAGTTAGTAGATGATCTAAGATTAAAGCCTATACTTGACAGAAAGCTATCTCAACTTAGTGGAGGCGAATTACAGAAGTTTCTTATAGCAGCAGTTTTAGCTAAAGATGCAGACTTATACTTCTTTGATGAACCCTCAAGCTACCTTGATGTATTTGAAAGAATACGCGTAGCTAGAACCATAAGGAAATACACATTACAATATAATAAGAGCGTAGTTATAGTAGAACATGACTTAGCAGTACTAGACTACCTTTCTGACATAGTTCATGTAATATTCGGTGTTCCAGGAGTTTATGGTATAGTGTCAAATCCTTATGGTACAGGTGTAGGTGTAAATAACTTTCTAGAAGGCTTCCTACCAGACCTCAATATGAGGATAAGACCTGAGCCTATAAGATTTAGAGTTAAACCACCCTCGATAAGTTGGCCTTCTGAGAAAAAGTTATTTGCATGGACAAGAATCGTAAAGAAACTAAATGGATTTGTATTAAATGTCGAGGAAGGATATGCACATAAAGGTGAAATAATAGGTATATTAGGGCCCAACGGCATAGGTAAGACAACATTCATTAGAATATTAGCAGGGGAACTTCAGACCGACGAAGGAGCCACATACAGTTTCATTGAGGATAAAGAGATAGGTATTAGCTATAAGCCCCAATATATAACTCAAGCATTTAATGAAGACGACTTAGTCAAAGATGTATTAGCAGAGGCCAATAGGGATGCTTTAACTCCTGGCTCCTGGCTCCACCATGATGTAATATTAAGTTTAGGCGTAAACAGGTTCTATGACAGAAGAATAGGTGAACTAAGTGGTGGTGAGTTACAGAAAGTGACTATTACAGCCTGTCTTATAAGGGAAGCAAAGATATACTTGCTAGACGAGCCATCAGCATATCTTGATGTCGAAGAAAGATTAACCGTGGCTAAGGCCATAAGAAGAGTTGTTGAACAGAGAGAGGCAGTTGCATTTGTTGTAGAACATGACCTAATAATTCAGGACTTTCTAGCAGACACAATAATGGTGTTTAGAGGGCAACCGGGTATTAGAGGGAACGCTACAAAGCCTATAAATTTAAGGGATGCCATGAACTTATTCCTGAAGGATCTGGGAATAACATTTAGGAGAGATCCCAAGACATATAGACCTAGAGTTAACAAAGAGGGTAGCTATCTAGATAGAGAACAGAAAAGACTAAACGAGTATTACTATGTATCAGTCTAAGAGGCCCCAATATAATTCATAGTAGCTCATAAAGGGTTAAGTAAGTTTAGAGGTTTAAACATTAGCCTTTACTTTATATAGAAAAAACTTAATAATAGCCGCACTTTAGAAACCCAATGAGAAACTTAAATGGAAGGGTAAAAGTTATGGGCGAGCAGATCACCATAAGTGTTATAAAAGCAGATATTGGTTCTCTTGCAGGACACCACATAACTCACCCAGACACTCTAGCAGTAGCAAGTAGAGTTCTAGCAGAAGCAAAAACTAAGGGCATAATAATAGACTTCTACGTAACTCATGCAGGAGACGACTTAGAGTTAATAATGACACATAAGAAGGGAGTAGACCACCCGGATATCCATGGCCTCGCATGGAATGCTTTTAAAGAGGCAGCTAAGGTAGCGAGAGAACTAAAACTCTATGCTGCAGGACAAGACCTGCTTTCAGAAGCATTCTCTGGAAACGTTAGAGGTATGGGACCTGGAGTAGCAGAGATGGAATTCGAGGAGAGACCAGCAGAGCCAGTAATAATCTTCATGGCAGACAAGACCGAGCCAGGAGCATTCAACCTACCATTATTCAAGGTATTTGCAGACCCATTCAACACTGCAGGACTAGTAATAGACCCTAAGATGCATGATGGATTCAAATTCCAGATACTAGATGTCTACGAGGGTAAGGCTGTAACACTAAATGCACCAGAAGAACTATATGACATATTAGCATTGATAGGTACACCAGGAAGATACATAATTAAGAGAGTATTCAGGAAGAAAGATGACTTAATAACAGCAGTAGTAAGTAGTGAAAGACTAAACTTGATAGCAGGAAGATATGTTGGAAAGGACGACCCAGTAGCGATAGTGAGAGCACAGCATGGTCTACCCGCTGTAGGAGAAGTACTAGAGGCTTTTGCCTTCCCACACCTAGTAGCAGGATGGATGAGAGGAAGCCACTTCGGACCACTAATGCCTGTAAGCCAGAAGGATGCTAAGTGTACAAGATTCGATGGTCCACCAAGACTTGTAGCTTTAGGATTCCAGATATCTAAGGGTAGGCTAATAGGACCTGCAGACTTATTCGACGATCCAGCATACGACTATACTAGGAGGAAGGCTATGGAGATAGCTGACTACATTAGGAGACATGGACCATTCATGCCCCACCGTCTAGGACCAGAGGAAATGGAATACACTACACTACCACAGGTACTAGAGAAGCTAAAGGATAGATTTGTGCAATTAGAGGAAGCACCTAAGGGAGTAAAGCACCATTAAGCCTCTAAGTAAAGGTTAATTATTTTTTTAATATTTTCTTAATTTTGGTTTCTAGGTGAGTAGGATATGAAAATCGAGTTTAAGCCCCCGATTGTAGCTATAAACTACAAGGTGTATCCTCAGGCTTTTGGTAAGTCAGCTGTGAAGATAGCTAAAGATGCGGAGAAGGTTGCTAAGGAGACTGGTGCAACTGTTATTGTTGCACCACCATTAACCGAAATTTATAGAGTTAGCTGTGAAGTCGAGATACCAGTTTTTGCCCAGCATATTGATCCTCGTAAGCCAGGTGCTGGTACAGGCTATGTCCCACCAGAGGCTGTTAAGGAGGCTGGAGCAGTAGGAACATTAATCAACCACAGCGAGCACCAGTTAAAGGCAACAGACATATTCAAAGCAGTAAACATGGCAAAGAATGTTGGACTCTACACCTTAGTCTGTGCTGACGAGCCAGAGATTGGAGCAGCAGTAGCAGTATTCAAACCAACAATGATTGCTGTTGAACCACCAGAACTAATAGGAACAGGAATACCTGTGTCAAAAGCAAAACCAGAAGTTGTAACCAGAAGCGTTGAGCTAATAAGATCAGTAAACAAGGATGTAATAATACTAACAGGTGCAGGAATAAGCAGTGGCGACGACGTAGAAGCAGCAATAAAACTAGGAACAGCAGGAGTACTAGTAGCATCAGCAGTAATGAAAGCAAAAGACCCATACAAAGTAATATACGACATGGCAATAAAAGGACTAAAAGCACTAGAAAAGAAAGAATAGAAACAGCAATTAGAATATAAAACACTAACCCCCATACTTTTTAAATTACTGTTCTCCATCTACAGTTTTTCTGGGCAAAGGGGACGGGTAACGGAAATCCAGGAGCCACCAATAACCTTACTTTAAATCTTATAAACTTAGTGAATACCAAGTGGGAAGAAACCAGCAAAGATCGTAAGAGACCCAGCAAACAAGAAACAGCTACTATACCCTTTAGGCGAAAAGTGGAAGTCTCTTCACTAAATCCTTGACTCCTAGGTTGTAAGTTATTGGGCGATCGAAAATGTATAGCCGATTCTACTAGCCTCTATAATTTGCTTTAATTTTTAATAACTCCTCCATTCTTCTTACAGTCTCCTCATGTACTCCATGTTCTATGTAACATGCATCCCCTTCAGCTATATCTTCTGGTAATTCAAGTATCCTATGTAAGAACTCTTTTATCACCTTATGTTTACGATAGACGTTCTTGGCTATTTCCTCACCTTTAGACGTTAATTCTATTGATCTACCCTTCGTATACCTAACTAAACCTTTATTAGAGAGTTTCGTTAGGTAAGAAATCACACTCGAAGGTCTAACTTTAAGTGCTAAGGCTAAATCCTTTATTCTAATAATACCCTTCTTTAGCTTTATTAAGTATATTGCCTCTAGATACTCCTCCTCTCTTCTCATAATCATAACCTTAGTAGAGTATAATTCCCATTATGTGCTATTGCACATAATTAGATTTAAATATTTCGGTTACCCTAATTTTATTAGGCTAACCTAATTAGGGCGGCCTAACAATGATTAGACTTTCGAATGCAAAGATAGGTAAAACATATAGGATAGTTAGAATTGAAGGAGCAGGCTTAGTTAAGAGAAGAATACTTGACTTAGGATTACTACCAGGTTTAAGAATTAAGGTAGTCCGTAAGGCTCCCTTAGGAGATCCCATTGAGATTATAGCTAAAGGGTACCCTATCAGCATTAGGAGGGCAGAAGCAGAACAAGTAATCTTAGAGGAGGTTGAAGGATGATGCCCCTAGCTTATGCTCGAGAGGGTAGTTTAGTCCGAGTTTCTGCTATTAGAGCTGGTAGAGGATTATATAGAAGGCTACATGAACTAGGTATAGTGGAAGGTAAAATACTCCGAGTTGTAAAGGCTCAAGGCCCTGGACCTGTAATCATCGAGATCGTTAATAATACATCATACGTTTATGGAGGGGTTCTCCGCCCTTATTGTCCCATTGCCACTGGGGGGAGATTGCTTTTGGGATTTGGTGTTGCAATGAAAATTATGGTTGAGGAGGTGGAGGCCCCTTGACTAATGAGGGTAAGCGTGCTAGAATAGCATTAGCAGGTATTCCTAACGTAGGCAAGTCGCTTATATTCAATAGGTTAACTGGAGGTAGGGCTTGGGTAGGGAACTGGCCTGGCGTAACTGTTGAGAAAAAGGTTGGTACATTAAGGGTAAATGGAGTAGAGGTTGAGGTAGTGGATTTACCAGGAATATATAGTCTCACAGCCTATAGTGTTGATGAGCTTATTGCAAGGAACTTTATTGTCGAAGAAAAACCTGACGTAGTAGTGTGCATAGTTAGTGCAATAAATCTTGAGAGAAGCCTTTACCTTACCTTATCACTGCTAGAGCTTGGTGCTAATGTAATTATAGATCTTAATATGGTTGATTTAGCTGAAAAGGAAGGTTACAGAATAAATCATAAAAAACTAGAATCCATCATAGGCGTACCCGTCGTACCAACCATAGCCCCTACAGGTCGTGGCATTGATAAGCTAAAGGAGACTATAGGGAGGGCTATCCGTGAAAAGAAAGTGCAAATACGTATTGTAGATTACGGTAGAATAGTTGAAGAAGCAATATCTAAAATTGAGGAAACAGTTAGGAGTTTAGCACCAGAACTTACAGAAAAATATCCTGCTAGGTGGATTGCATTAAAACTCTTAGAGGGAGATAGGGACATTGTAGGTAAAGTCTCAAAGCTATCTGTAGGTAAAGAAATATTAGATAAAGCTAATCAACTTAGAGAATTACTTGAAGAAAAGATAGGTGACCTTGAATCTTATATTGTTGAGAGAAGGTATGAAAAAGTTTCAGAAATTGTTAAGGCTGTTGTGGAAAGAGTGGCTGTACCAAGAGTGTCTATGACTGATCTTCTAGATAGTATCCTAACACATAAGGTCGTGGGGATACCCCTTGCTCTCTCAGCAATATATTTGCTCTTTAGGTTCGCGTTTGAGGTATCAGCACCTCTTGTAGACTTGGTGGATGTGGCTATTAATGGCTATTTACATGATTTAGCCTTAGGGATTCATGGTTTACCTGAATGGTTTACCTCATTATTAGCTGACGGTATCATTGCTGGTATAGGTGCGATATTAGTATTCTTACCTGTTATTGCATTTTTCTTCTTAGGTTTTGCAGTACTAGAGGATGTAGGATACATGGCAAGAGTGGCCTTTCTAGTAGATAAAGTGTTTCATAGGTTTAATTTACCTGGGAAGACAGTAATACCGTTAATTATAGGTTTCGGATGTAACGTTCCAGGTGTAATGGCTGCTAGAGGTATTGAGGATGAAAATGAGAGAAAAACGACAGCACTAATTGCACCTCTAGCTTCATGTAATGCCCGTTTACCAGTATACCTAGTGATTGGCAGTGCTATTCTGGGAGCCATGGCAGGCTTTGCTATACTTAGCCTGTATGTCCTAAGTATAATTTTAGCATTAATTGTAGGATTACTGCTTAGAAGAACACTTTTTAAAGGTGTTAGCACCGGTTTCATTATGGAATTACCACCATACATGGCGCCCCGTCTTGGCAACGTGGCTATAAAGACTTGGGAGAGAACTAAGAGATTCTTATTTAAAGCAGGTACAGTAATATTTCTTGCCACAGTAATAGTATGGTTTTTATCGGTAATGGGTCCAGGAGGATACCTTGGGCCAGAAGCTCTTGAAAACCCTCAGCTTATTAGAGAAAGCTGGGTTGGCATTATAGGTCGTTCATTAGCTTCAACCGTATTCTCATTAATGGGGTGGGATTGGAGAGCGGCGGTAGCATTGTTTTTCGGCTTTATAGCTAAAGAGATCGTAGTTAGTTCGATGGCTATATTGTATGGTGTAGGGGAAGAAAAATTAATGGATGTTATAGCTGAGAGCCAGGCATTTACGCCGCTGACTGCTTATGCTTATATGGCTTTTGTCTTAATCTATGTACCATGTCTTGCAACCCTCGCCATGATAAGAAACGAGTTAGGGTTAAAGTATGCAATCTTAGCTTTAATTTATGAGGTTTTATTGGCATACATCATATCGCTAAGCATTATAGGTATAGGCTCAGCACTTGGCTTTAGCTAGAGGTGACTGATTATGGAGGGTGGTAAGGGTATATTTAAACGTTACATATATGTTATAATTCCTATAGGAGTTATGTTAGGCTTAGCGTACTTAATGGCAGGTTTCATAGCTATTATCAACTGGTATTTGGGAACTATTGGGGCGGGAAAAATCTTGTACCCAGATTATGTACCGGGTGACCTAGGTGTATCCTTAGTAATGTTATCTATAGGTTTCTTAATGATTTTATCAGTATACTACTGGTTTAGGGGAAAAATAATGAAGAGTTTAGCAGCTATTATCCTAGGTTTAGGTTTAGCTGTAGCCGCTATGGTAATGCAAGTACTTGTCATTATAGCCTCATGGCTTGATAGCATTATTGTAAACGAGCCCATAACCTATGAGGAGCTGAAGCTCGGCTTCCTGAGAGCTGATGCTCTACTAGGGTATATAGCCCTACCCTTACTCTATGTTCCTTTGAGAATCCTAAGGAAAACCTCAATCACCCGATAATATATTAAGATGGTATTCAAGTGAAGTAATCCCTTATAACCTCGCCACCTACACCCCCGCTTTAGAAGAGAGACAACACATATCTTGACCTAACATATACTACATGAATACATCACAATATCAAACAACATTACCATAGACAGGGAATATTGAGAAGAGGAGAAATGGTGGCGGGGCCCCCACCAAATGGTAGCGGGGGGTGGATTTGAACCACCGACCTCGGGTACGACCCCCCTGGCGGGGGTGTGTCTCCGAGTGGGCGGCCCGACCCTATGGAAGATAGATAATTTACTGCTTTATAACTTTAACTCTCAAATATTTAAATTTCGCAAGTTACCTTTATGTATTCTTTTACTTTCTCCAAAGCTCTCTCATTGATTTCTTCAGGGCATTTGTTTAGAAGAATTGTTAGCTCCCTAGTACATTTCTCGGTTATTTTTATTAGAACTCTATGATTGAGTATTATTGGTTTTGGTTTATAACTATTATTTAGCCATAAATGTTTAATTACATCAAAATCACTCCTATCAATGTATACCACTAATACCTTGCTACGTCTATCTCTCCTCCAATCGATATATGCTGATGAGGCCTTCCCAAGTATAATTTTCAATTCATCGATAGTGAAGCTACATGAATAATTTCTAACATAATTTTTGAAGTATCTAAATAGCCTTTGACTTCTCAGTGGATGGTATATGTATTTTAAACATAACTCTAGGAACTTGGGATTCGTAAACCTAAATACATGCTCATATTTAGGTTTACCATAGTATCTCATACTTTTTATAAGACCCTTACTTGATAGGTATTCTAGAATAACACTTACAACGAAACCTTTTCTACTGTCTCTCTTATATGATATAGATTGATATCCTGTTTCCTCACTAATGTACCCGTCACCATCCATTAGACCCGAGAATAATGCTGCCAGACATTCTAGATTAAGATCACATAACAATAATCTAGGATTATCAACTAACCTCTTGAGTATATCTAATAGATAGTTAACAAGATTTCCTCTCTTACTCGATATGCTCAGGTAGAAGTACTTCTCTTTCCGGGCTTTATTCTTCATAAGTCTTACATTTATAGGTGCGTATAATAGTAAGAATGATCTTATGATGGAGTAAGCAGTATATTTCGTAACACCTCTAAAACTAATAGTCTTATAACCTTTTAATAAAGCTGAGAAATTACCATCAGAAATTGTTAACCCTAAGCACTTCCACACATATGCCTTGTCAAGATTGTGACTGATAGGAGAATAGCATGATAGAGTAATTCTAATGCTCCTACTATTTTCTAAAGTATCTAAAAGTCTTATTAAAGAATCTTTGGTAGAAGAATCTACTATAATAGTCCTGTGCATTTAATTTTTCCACCAATAATTACTCAGGTATTTAAAGCGTAGTATGATGAGGAATAGGAGTTGCATGAATTGTAGAAGAAAGGTGGGTCGGGCCGCCCTGGGGCTCCTATGAGCCCCGCGGGCTAACCTGGCTACCCTACCCCGCTATGTTACCCCGCCGTTTTATATTATGTGTTGTGTTTGTTTTTAAGTTTTTATGGGTGTATCCATTTTGTTTGTGTTGGTGGGGGGATCTGGTTTTTGTTTGGTTGGGGTCTTTGGGGTGGTTTCATTAGGTGTTTGAATGTTCTTGGTGGTGGGTAGTATATTCCTGGCTTTATTGTCCTCTCTAATACTTTTTTCACTTTTTCTGCCTTGGGATCTCTATAGCCGCATTTCGGACATTTGTATCCTTTGTTTCTTCCTGCTGACTTCATTGTTTTACCGCATACTGGACATTTTGGGTTTGAGTATTTGATTAATGGTGCTAGTTCTATAATCTCTATTTTCTCGATATTCAATGTTAATCCATGTTTGCTTGAGGGCGGTCTTACGCCACCATATACTCTTACTCTATCTCCTATAATAAGCCCCTCCACTACATCTCGCAGTCTCCCTGTTTGCTCATAAGCTATACAGTCAATACTACCACTACTATCGCCTATAGTGAATACTACGTGACCACCAGGTATCCTTCTAGGCTTACACCTTACAATACCCTCAACTATAACAGACTGATAAGGCCTAACATCAGCTATCCTCTCCTTAAATGACAAGTGAACATCAGTAGCCTGGTTACTCTTATATATGATCCACCCAGCTATCGGCTCATATGTCTTAATGTACTTCAACACCTCAACTAAGTCAATAGGATTCACACCTCTAATACCGAAAAGTACTGGATCAGGTCCTCGAGGCGTTATTAGTACTCTCTTGGTCTCATAATCCACATTTAAGAATGTGGATTTAAACTTCTCCTCAACGTAAAATACACTCTCCACATCTACTAATCTCTCACGTAATCCAATATAGTCCTTTGACCTGTATGCAATAAGCTCAAACGTAAAATCCTGTGAAAAATCTACACCAATAGCCGCAATAGCGCCTATAAGGCCACGTTCCACTTTTCCGCTTAAAGTATAATACTCTATATTACACTCTAAAATTACTTCTTTAAGTAGGTTCTTCGTAACCACATCTCTCAATGCCTTATAGTAAAACCTAGTTAATCTCGGATTTACATAACCCATATGGAATGCTATAGCAGGCTGCCTTGTAGGATGAGATAGCTTAGTGTATTCTTTAAACTCATCAATCACCATCTTCTTGATGTACTCGATATAGTAGGTGTTTGGTACATTAACTTTTAAAGCGACTGCACCATTCCCCCGAGTTTTCCATGGGATATTAGGGTTTAATCTCACGAGATAGGGGTAATCTATAAAAATTCTATCTCCGAACTTACTTCTCAACTTCAATGCTATAATGTAACCTAAATGTGTAGTACAACCACCAGTTGGCGTGTCAATATCATCTAAGCCTATGTTTAGGATCATAGAGTATCTTCCATTAAAACTTAAGCTCTCTGATAAGTGATTAAATTAATTCATTTATAAATCCTTTACTAGAAATAATAAAATTTGATTAATTGTTACATTACCCCATTTACCTCTTATACTCCATGCCTTCAACGACTATCAGTGTCACCGTTGATCTGACCTTACTCATGCGTCTAATCTTCCATGTAACTACTTCTCTAAGCTTATCCATATCGGGGGCTATAATCTTTGCCACAATATCATATACTCCATAAACCACATATGCCTCACTAACATATTCTACTCTTTTTAATTCTTCTAAAACTTCCTCTTCCGCTCCAACTTCTGTATTAATGAGTACTATGGCTTTGGTCATTTTCTATTCCCCTCCATATTCCAACTCTACTCCAGCTTATTTAAACGTAAACGCCACGTTATATAAAGGATACTCATAAAACAAAGCCTCCATAGCTTTATAGTAGGCTCCTTAGGTTAGCACTATATTATTTATTATTTAAATATCATTAAGACAACTTTGTATCCCAGTAGATAACGTAATGTAAAGGTATGTGAAGGTAATGGTCAAGATATATGTTCTCCATTTAGGTAAGGATGACCCGCGAAAATGTACAGCTTTGAAGATGTATAGGAAAGGCTTCGTTTCAGATATATTTTATAGTATAAGGGATGTAATGGTTCGTAGAAGAAGATTTCGTAATATTATAGTTCTTAACCCCTTCGCTAAGACTCTTCTTACACCTAAGGATAGGCTTCTTGTAGAAAGATTTGGCATAATGGTTATTGATACTTCATGGAAGGATTATGGAAACATATTTAGAGAGTTACGTAGACTCGGTGTTCATAGGAGATTACCGTTCCTTCTTGCAGCAAACCCAATAAACTATGGAAAACCGTACATCCTTAGTAGTGTTGAAGCTATAGCGGCAACACTCTATATTACGGGATTTAAGGATGAAGCTGAAAAACTTCTTTCAATATTCTCTTGGGGGCATACATTCCTAGAATTAAATGGAGAATTACTTGAATACTATAGTAAAGCGGAAACTCAAGAAGAAATTATGGAATTAGAGAAACAGTTCATAACACAATGATATCACTATTTAGGGGGTCCCGGACCTTAACCCGCCTTCAGTATTATGGGGTATTAGGCTATGCGGGGGTTCTAGGGCTCGCGTGGCCCTCATCCCCTAAGTACACCCCCTTGCACCCCACGGGACGGCCGTTTCAACGTATCCACTAGGATACTCGGCAGCTTACACCCCCTGTTGCCAGGGGGCATACAGCCTCATCGACATCTCCTAGTGGACGTGCCGTTTCTGTGCCGTTGCCGCGGGTTTCCCCGCGCACCATTACGGTGCCGTGGAGCCACGGGGTGGGCGGAGTTTCCTCAGGCCCCCTTAAGGGAGCCCGTAGACCCCTGGTCCGGGACCCCCATCTTCTATATGCTTTTAGTCTTGATATAAAAACTATTGCACCGATAATAAATCATTAAAGAAAAAGAGTGATTTGGTGGACCGGCCGGGATTTGAACCCGGGACCTCCGCCTTTCCCGTTTCTTACTAATGCGAGGGCGGCGCTCTTCCAGGCTGAGCTACCGGCCCACAAATATCCAGTATACAATAGTGATTTACACTTATTCATAAACCTTGCTTTAGAGAGGCCCCCACCCCTCTGTTTCCACTGGAGCAGTCGTATTATTAGAGAGCATTTTGTTCAAAAATAATTTGATCTTATTATTAGTTAAAAGATACATAATATGATATATTTATATTCTAAAAAGATAAAAAGAATGACAATAAACC
>Ga0190367_1000118_pt1 | contig 60850 bp, 61 predicted proteins | sample 4872181011_MG_FD_171838 | JGI IMG/M metagenome (GOLD analysis project Ga0190367, IMG submission 171838) | Hydrothermal vent microbial mat bacterial communities from Southern Trench, Guaymas Basin, Mexico - 4872-18-10-11_MG | ecosystem: Environmental > Aquatic > Marine > Hydrothermal vents >... | reverse complement strand
AACTATTACTCTTAATCCTTTACTCTTAAGCGCACTTACAATGCTATCCTTACTTGGCAACTTCACCCTTGGAATTGATGGTCTAATTACCCGATTATTAGCTACGATCACTGTTTTCATATTTGCATACTTCAAATTTCTAGCTAGCTCGATTAACTCTAATCCGAGAATAGCATTTGCTCCACCCAATGGTACTAGTGGTGAATTTACACTTCCAATTCTAATGTGAACTACTACTTGTCCTCCTCTCTGAGCCATTCCATGAATTTCGGATATGAGAGCATTAACGTCTTTCCTTACTGCTGTTTCACCTATAATTCTGCCTAGGGTTATGAGTCCTTGACCTCCTACACCCGTGATTATTAAGTTGAATTCATCCATTGATTTCACCTCCAAAGTTTTTCCCATGCTGGGTCTCCCTTAGACTTGAGCTTTATTGCATTGAATGGGCAGATTTGTGCGCATACACTGCATCCAGTGCATAGTTCTTCGCTTATGGTTGCCTTTCCATTTTCAAGTGGCACTATTGCTGGGCAACTGAACTTGCCATAGCAGATTCCACAGGCTCTGCATTCATCTAAGCTTACTTGGTATTTTGGGCTCCTTATCCCCATTCTCCTAGCGCGGGCTCCTATGAGCAGTGCGCATGCTCTTCTTGCAACTATGAATGCTATTTTCCTATTTTCATGCACGTACTTTATTGCGCTTAATAGCTTTTCTATTGAACTCTTCACATCATATGGATCTATTACATCAACATATTCGATGCCAATCCCCCTAGCTATATTTTCAAGTGGTACTTCAGTTGCTTTCGCACCAGTAGCTTTAATTCCTGTTCCTGGATGTGGTTGATGGCCTGTCATTGCCGTAACCCTATTGTCTAGTACTAGTACCAGCATTGGTGCATCATTATATACTGCGTTTATTAGGCCTGGAATGCATGCATGGTAGAATGTTGAGTCTCCCATTATTGCTATTACTGGCTGGTCAACTACGTGTGCAAGTCCATTGGCTACTCCAATACTTCCACCCATTTCTATTAGTAGGTCTTGCATTTCAAATGGTGGTAGAACTCCTAGGCTATAGCAACCTATGTCTCCACTATAAATTGCTTCACCTACTCCTGCCCTTGAAACTGCTATTTTCAGTTCATAAAATGTGGCTCTATGTGGGCAGCCGGGGCAGAGGGTTGGTGGTCTATTTGGTATTTCGATTTTCAATTCTTCAATGCTAATTGGTTTTTCAATATTGCATTTTATGTTCATGAAGCTGCATATGGCATTGAATACTCTGTCAATTGTTAATTCCCATGCTTGTGGAATCAGATTTTTCCCGTAAATTTTTACTTTAAATTTATTTTCGAATGCAATTTTCTTTACAGTCCACTCAATTATTGGTTCAAGTTCCTCAACTATAAGGACTTCTTCAACGCCATTGAGGGCCTTGATGATGAGCTTCTCCGGTGGAGGTACTGTGGTGGATATTTTCAGTATTTTAACCTTATCTTCAATTCCAAGCTTTTTAATTGCATCCTTAACATAGCCGTAGGCTATGCCTGAGGCGATTATCAGCTTATTGGATTCACTGCCTTCAATCCTATTAAATGGCACGTTATTCACTTCATCAGCTATTCTATTCCACCTTTCAATTAGCTTTAATCTAAACTTTCTTGAGTGAGCTGGAATTAGGGTATATTTGGGTGGATTCTTGATGAATTTGCCTTTAGATTTGATTTCGGGTATTCTGCCTAATATTACTGGTCCCCTTGCATGGCTGAGCCTAGTTGTCGATCTGAATATTACTGGGTGCCTAAACTTTTCACTAAAGTTGAATGCATACTTTATTACTTCCTTGGCTTCCATCGGGGAGTGGGCTTCAAATACTGGAATGAATGCATGATAACCATAGAATCTGTTGTCTTGCTCGTTTTGACTGCTCCACATGCTTGGATCGTCAGCGCTTATAATGACGAACCCTGCATTTGTGCCTATATATGCACTACTCATGAGTGGATCTGCTGCTACATTAACTCCTACATGCTTCATTGCTGTGAGCGCTCTTATACCTGCGAGTGCAGCTCCAAATGCAGCTTCAAATGCAACTTTCTCATTAACACTCCACTCAACATATATGCCCAATTCATTTGCCACTCTAGCCAAAGATTCCATTATCTCGGTTGAAGGTGTGCCAGGATAAGCTGATGCAAATCCAATTCCCGCCTCTATTGCCCCCCTGGCGATGGCCTCATTACCTAGCATTAAGACTTTGTGGCCGGGTTCCATTAGGAGGGCGTTATACAATAATTCTCCACCTCAACTATATTGGATTCCCATAAAATTTAAGGTTAAAACATGTGGTTACAGATTTAAGCTTAAATCAAGTATAGTAGCTCTCGGTGATTTTATGGAGGTTAATAGGTTCGATTTACCTCCAGATGAGCTTCCAAAGTACTGGTACAATATTTTACCCGACTTGCCTGAGCCTCTTCCACCACCAAAAGATCCTGAAACTGGTCCATCGAGAATAGAGTTTCTCAGTAAAGTAATGATTGGAGAGTGCTTGAAGCAGGAGTCTTCGAGTGATAGGTGGATTCCAATACCTGAAGAGTTGAGGGAGCTTTATATTCAAGCTGGTAGGCCGAGACCACTATATCGAGCTAAGAGGTTGGAGGAGAAGTTGAAGTTAAAGAAGGTTAGGATCTACTATAAGAGGGAGGATTTGTCACCTACAGGTTCACATAAGGTTAACACTGCACTTGCACAGGCATATTTTGCAGCTAAGGAGGGTAAGGAGGTTCTCGTAACTGAAACTGGGGCCGGGCAGTGGGGTACAGCTCTTTCGTATGCAGCTAGATTAATGGATTTAAAGTGCGTTGTATTTTGGGTTAGATCAGTTTATAATTGGAAGGTTGATAGGAGAACATTTATGCGGCTTTACGGTGCAACTGTATATGCTTCACCCAGTAGGGAGACTGGGGTTGGAAGGGAAATTTTAAGTAAAAATCCAAATCACCCAGGCTCTCTTGGCATCGCTATTAGTGAAGGCTTGGAATATGCATCTGAGCATGAGGGAGCGGTTTACTGTTTAGGTTCAGTATTAAATCACGTACTCATGCACCAAACGATTATAGGCTTAGAAACTATGAAGCAATTCGAGCTAGCTGATGATAAGCCAGACCTAATAGTTGCATGTCTAGGTGGGGGATCAAACTTCGGTGGAATAGCACTTCCATTCATAGGTGAAGTACTTAAAGGTAAATTGGAATGCAAATTCTTAGCAGCACAATCAGAGGCAGCACCAAACCTCATTAAAGGAGAATACAGATACGACTTCGGAGATGTAGCAGAGTACACTCCACTAATGAAAATGTACACTCTAGGACATAAAGTTGAAATGCCGCCGATAAAGGCAGATGGACTGAGATATCATGCAGCAGCACCAATAATAAGCCTACTAAGACATCATGGGTTAATAGATGCAGTAGCATATCCAACCGATGAGAAAGCAGTATTCCAGGCGGCAAAATTATTCATAGAAGCTGAGGGATGGATACCTGCACCAGAATCAAGCTATGCAATAAGAGCTGCAATAGACAAAGCACTAGAATACGAAAAGAAAGGCGAAGAAAAAGTAATATGCATAAACATCAGCGGACACGGATTCCTAGACCTACCAGCATACAGAGAAGTGCTGGGACTACCATAAAACCTCAATACAAACATTTTCTTATCACTCCTACTTCCAATGAAGTGAACGTTATGAATAGGCAGTTAATTGAGAAGCTTGAAGGATATGTGGTTCCAGATTTGAAGGTGAATTTTGTTGATCGAGAAGTTGAACTTAACAAAATACTTTTACATGCTGAATCTCCTATAAGTAGCATTGCAGTTTTAACTGGACCTTGGGGTTGCGGTAAAACTGAGTTTATGAGAGCTCTAGTTTATGCCTTAAGTAGCTCAGAACTTTACATACCAATTTACATTAGTTTAGTTGAGGAGGAATTTGAGAAAGCATATGGTTTCACTGATAAAGCTATAGCAAGTAAATTGGAGGAATTAGCAGTTTCAGTTTTAGGTGATAGAGCTAAAATAATCTTCAACTTATATAGAGTATTCAAGACTTTAACTGAGAAGGTGAAGTTGAGAAATAAAAATGTACTTTTAATACTTGATGAAGTGACGAAGTCGCTTAATAAATATGCAATTTCAATTAGAGATTTCATTGCAAGTCTCAGTAAGAAACTATATGATGTTGAAAGTGAATTTAACTGCAAATTAACTCCAATTCTACTAACAAGCGATCAAACAGCTATACAGTACTTTACTAGAGAGTTGGGGAGGAACATGGTTTTAATGTTGATGTGGAATTTAAGTAGAGACTCCTTTGAAGACTTATTATCGAAGATATCATTGAAGTGGAACATTAAATTTTCAAGTAATGATGTTGGGTTGCTATGGAAGTTAACTGGTGGAAATCCGAGAGCAATTACTGAAATAACATCATTAACTCTAAGAGAGAAAAACACTACAACTAGTGCAATTGAAAAGTGGATTGCCACTAAAATAGAGTTAATCGTTGATGTATTGGAGGACTATGTTAGGAGTAGGGTGAGTGAGAAATCTACGATGAGTGAAGTACTAGGTAGATTGATGGATCAACTAAGTGAGTTAATTGGTGATGTAGATCATTTAAGTCTTCATCCAATATGGAATTACTTGCTGAATGCAAATATAGTGATGAAAGTTGATGATAGATTCAATAAGATAAGTGTAATTAGTGAAGTTGATGGTGTAGGTAGTGAGAATGCATTCCAAACACCATTATACTTCTACATTCTTAAAGGTCAAGTTGAAATGAAAACTCTCAATGTGAAGGTAAGTGATGTCATGAGTTACGTAGAGTGCTAGCTGCCAATTATTTATGCTTCATCTTCATTAACCACTCTTCTGGACTATAAACTGCGATTTTCAATTTCCCCCTAAAGTCTCTTAGATTCCAAGTAATGAATGCCTCAATATCATTATATTCTTCAACTGTCCATGCGATTAGTGAGTCAGCGTAACTCATACCCCTGTTAATGTAATTGAATATTTCGTCTGCAAAGCGTTCCCAACCAGTAAACTCTGGTGGAAATATTATCTCCCACCTACTTGATGAAGCATAATATTTAAAGATCTTAATTGCAAGCTCAGTATTTCTGAGAGCTCTAATAATTAGACTTGCAAGTTCAAGCAAGTTATGAATCGTAGTTGCTGGCTTCACCACTTTCAAGAGGAATTCTTCATTAATTTTCCATCGCTCATCCCATGTGAAGATATGGTGTATTGCAAGTACATCAGTATCAATTGCAATCAAGCACATTTCCTCCTGAGAATTCCAATAACCTCGTCAACCTCATCGGTTCCAAAAGCCTTGATAATATGATCTCTAACATCCTCTTCCTTAAGCACTATTTCTAATGGATCAACTTGACTTTTAGCTATTTTACCAGATAAGTATAGTGCGACAAGCTTACCAATTGCACCAAGCTTTAACCTACGTTCAATTAACAGCCTTATTGCATCTTCAATAGCATCGGTTCTATTCTTATAATATCCACTTTTAACTAGTTCATCTAAATCCTTAACAAGCTTCTCGGGTAGTCTAGCTTGAATTAAAACTGTCCTGCTCATTAATCATGCACCATAATACAGAATATCATAATTCATATATAAGGGTAATTACTGATACTGATCGATCTTCTAAAATGCATGAATTTTAGTTTCAAGCCAATTTTAGCCTAGAGCTTCGGTTCCCACGAGGCTAATTAGTGTTTTTAATTCGCTTTCAGTTTTAGCGAAGACGTGTATGTTTCCAAGTTTAACGTTCTTTAATCCAACTTCCTTCACTTTAAAGTATGTTCTAACCATTTCCATTAGTGTTGGGCTTCTAACATTCTTCAACTTGTATTCTGGGAAGAATGCTAGTATTGTGAATGGTATTTCTGGGTCTACTTCAACTATTAACTCTGCTATCTTAACTATTTGATCATCTTCAACCCAGCCTGGAATGTAGAGGGTGAGTACTTCTAGTATGAAGCCCATGTCAACTATGAGTTCTGGAGCTTTTAGAATCCACTTATTAGTTGTTCCACAAAGCTTCCTATATACTTCTTCATCGTAAGCTTTAATGTCTAACCAGAATGAATCTACTCCTCCACTTGCAAGAACTTCCAAGTTCTCTTTAGTTAAACCGTAACCATTAGTTTCCAGTAGCACCCACATGTGTTTACATTGATCCTTAATTTTCTCAGCTGCTTGAGCATAGAATTCTGCGCAGCAAATTATGTCTCCACCAGTAAAGGATACGATGTTTCTCGCTGGCCCCCAACCCTGAACACTAAAAACTATTTGGTCTGAAGTGAGCTTGTTTGGGCATAGTGGGCTTCTAACACCATATATTATGCATGAACCGCAGTGTCTACATAAATCCGTTGCATGCCACATAGTAGCTCTTTCGCGGGGCTCCCAAACAGTAACTGTTTCCTCATATTTTGCTGCTTCAATTGCTATTTCCTCAGTTGACATCCATCTACCACTATAGTACTGGGTGAATCTCCATGAATGGCACTTTAAGCATCTATGATTACAGCCGCTCTGATAAATTGACAAGTAGTCTTCGGGTCTAGATAGTTGAATTGCCTCAATGAGCCTATAGTATATATTGTTTTTCTTCTTTAAAGTTGCTTTACATGCTCTTTCAACTGATCCATCAGGCATGATCACTCCACAAGCTCCGGGAGCATATCCCTGCAATACCATTTTACAGTCATTTGCCAAGTCTATAGTCCTCCAATAATAATTGTTAGTGCAAAGCATTAACTTAAGGATATAACCGTTATGGTGTCGTGCTGGTGGTTTATGATAATCGTTATGGATCTTAAAGATATGCATATATATTTATTTTACATAGAGTTGCATTGAGGAATATTTATGGGGAAATTAGAGCTCAAATATGGTAGGTGGATATTAAAGAGTAGGGGTATGGGGAAGCCGTATCTTAAAATTGGTAGATGGATTTTACATGTAAAGAGAGGTAATGGTGTACTGTAATGGTTGTTCACGTTAAATTAAGGGTTAAATCTCTTAGTGGGGGTGTTGTTAAGGAATTAGTTGCATTGGTTAATGGAGGGGCTCATAGTCCAGAACCAACATTAGTAGTAGATGAGAATATGGCTAGAGAACTTGGCTATATAACGGGTGAAGTAGTAGAGGTGTCGACGGTTGATTCTAGGAGGAGTGTGTATTTGATTAGGAATGCTGTGGAAGTTTCCTTAATTGATGAAGGTCGAGTATTATCGAAAATAAAAGCTCATCTCGTAATTCATCCGGGCTTGGAGGAGCCATTGATAACGGATACGACAATTGATGCACTTGGAATTCAAGTAGTAAGTTTTGGAGGGGGTTTGTGGAGGCACATTAATGATCCACCGGATAAGATAAGGAGAACAGCTTATCAAGGTGTGATGTGAATGTTTATCATGGTATTGGCTTTCTAGTTTATGGGAATTTTATGTATTGCATTTATTTTGCTAGTATTTTTAGTAGTTCAATTCCTTTATCGGTTATTGCATAGTAGGTTCTAGTTCTTCCATTAACGATTTCACTTTTTCCTCGGGAAATGAGGCCCATTTGCTCTAGCTCTTTTAGGTGCTGATATATTGCTGGTATTGAGATTTCTATTCCCATTTTCCTCATTTTCTTCCATACTTCATATCCATGCATTTTCTCTTCAGATAGGAGTTTGAGTATTTGGATTTTCGTGTTGCCAATTCCGAGTTTCGGTTTTATTTTGACTTTATGTTTGATGAATTTTTCTAGTGTCATGTTCTTTTCCAGCTCTTTAATTGCTACTATTGGGTCTTTTAGTCCTGAACCCGTTATTATGCATATTATGGTGTCTGATTTGTCTATTAGTCCTTCATTAACCATTCTCTTTACACATGCAATTGTGGATGCGGCTGCTGGCTCGGCGAATATTCCCTCATATTTTGCTAGCATGCTTGATGCCCAGAGCATTTCTTCATCTGAAACCTTGAATGCATATCCCCCACTCTCCTTTAATGCTTTTACTGCTTCAAATCCCCTACTAGGCTTATCGAATGCTATGTCTATTGCAATGGTGTCGTTGTGCTTTACTTCAGCTTCACTTGTAGATGTGAATTTATCTACTATTGGAGCGCAGTGTTCTGATTGAACACCTACTAGCTTAGTGTTAATTTCGCTTATTAGGTTGATGAGCTTGAGCTCATTGAGTGCCTTCCATAGGGCTGTTATTAATCCTCCACTACCCATTGGCGCAATTATGTATTGGGGTGTTGTCCAATTGAGTTCTTCAATTACTTCAAATCCAATAGTCTTTTCTCCCTCAATTATTAGTGGATCAGCATTATCGGCGAAGTAGTGTTTTCCATCAAACTTAATGGTGTTAAGCATTTTAGTTGGGTAAATTGATGCTCCATAAGCAATCATTTGATATAGCTTACTCGCATCAACTCCATTTGATAGAAATACTGTGCACTTCAATCCAGCCTTAGCACAGTAAGCTGAAATTGAAGCACCCAAATTCCCCTTAAAAACTCCATAGACACCATCATAATTCAATTCAACCAATTTACTCACTAGAACAGATGCACCCCTATCCATAAATGAGCCGGTAGGATTCTTTGTTTCATCTTTAACATACAAGTTCTTTACACCAAGCAATTGACCAAGCTTATCACACTTAACAAGTAAAGTATTACCCTCACCTAAACTCACAGCCCCACTCCTAGAACACGGAAGCAATTCAAAATACTTCCACAATCCATCAACCCTACTCTCCCAAACACCCTTAGAAATAGTTGCACCAATAGAATCATAATCATAAACAATACTTAATGGACCACCACATCTAAAGCACAAATTAAATAATTCCCTCTCCATAGAATAAGTACAACCGCACCTAGCACATCTAAGAGTAATTGCAGACATCAAAACTAAAGATTAAATAAAAATATTTAAGCTTTATCTTAAATATAAAGACAGAAAACCTTAACTACAAGAGGAGATGCAATCTAACCTAGATGATGACTGAAATCCCCGTGCTGAATAGTGATGACGTTTCTGGTCGCTGAGAAAAATTCAGCGACATTCACACTATAAAAATAAGCTATCTCAAAGATTCGGCGGGTATTTGTTGGATAGACGCCACTCAACGATCCAGCGAAGCCCAGAAACAATACTAGAAAACTGGTATAGGCCAGTAAGGCTAAAGACTGGGAGAATAAAGGAGCTCTTCATAGGCCTGCCTAAAACCAAGGAGAGGACGGGAGTATGGTGGAAGTACGCGGTACTGAGAATGGGCAATAGGATCAAAGTGGTCAATGGAGAGTTGTTGAAGAGAATAGCCGAGATATACAATACCTCCGATACCACCGAGGAGACCATAGAACATATCATGAAGGTTCTAAAAGTAAATCTGTCTAAGGTGAGAAACTACATTTGGATAGCTATCAAGATTTAAACACGTCATTTAAAATAAGTGTTCACAACAGTTTGTTTAATAATGTCTAATTCTACTACTTACTAGGTGATGTGGATGTCCAAGGTTATTCGTGCTAAGTTTGAAAAAGGTGTTCTGAAGCCTTTAGAAGAGGTTGAGCTTAGAGAGGGTGAGGAAGTGAGAATAATCATACTTCCCAGGGAGTTTCCCCAGCTCGTTAGGGAGAGTAACATAGAGGCTAAAAGAGATATCGAAAAGGTTCTCCGAGAGGGTAGGGAACGTTGGGTAAGGTGGTACTCGACACGAGTATAATAGTGAAGGCAATTCTAAAGCCTGGTAGATGGCTACCTAGAGACATCTATGAGCGCGAAATTAAAACACATGAGAAATCAAGGCTACTGATCCGCTTTCTAAAGGAGAAGCGGATAAAAGTGCTTTTGCCTTTCGCGGCCCTCGTGGAGGTAGCAGGCGTATTGACAAGACTTACTTCGAAAAGCTTAGCCAGAGAGGTAGTAGAGTCCCTGAGAACTACAGAGAACTACCAGGTGATTTATGAGGAGGAGATCAGGGATTCCGTTGTCGATTTGGCTCTTGAAACAGGAGCTAGTGGTTTCGATACTTATTTCATGACAATTGCTAAGCTCTATAATGCGACGTTAATAACGGATGATGAGCCTATGGCCATATATGCGGAGCGTATAGGAATAGACACTATCCTTGTAAGGAGAATAAATAAAAGAGAGCTAATAGCTAAAATCGACAAGTTGGCAAATAATTAACATAACCGGTCTTGAATCTTAGAAATTTTGTTAGTCTTACCTAGATGAAATAGTGTAAACTACTGCCATAAGCATTATATTACCGCAATAACTCATAGTTGGCTTGGGAGAGAGTCTATGGGATCATCGCTGAACAATTTTCAGGGGAGTTTCTGGTCGCTGACTTTTGATGAAGAGGTTTCATAATACCACCGAGCCAATTCATCAGAAGTTGTGGTATATAACACCTATTATCTTCTTCTGTGTCTGGGTAGAAGAATGTCCTATTCTGACTTCTCGCCTAAGGAGATAGTTAGGGAGTTAAGGGAGCAGTATGGCATCAATATTTTTCGTAATTCATTAATTGCCCTTTAGTTTTAGATTGAGGGAGGAATCGCAAAGAAGTTTTCGATTCTAGAATCGAATCATAACAGCATCTCGAGTTATGCATACCCACATGAATGGTTCGATTGGGCTCCAAATCGAAGGGATAGTTAGGTGAGCGATCAGTATCAATACATGCGACTCATCTTCTTCCGACCTCAGAGCGCTAGTATTGCTTCTGACTTCTTGAGCTGTCTAGTCACAGGATCTACTTCGAGTCCTAGACCTTCGAGTGCATGGAGCCCTAAGACTTCATAATCACTTTCCTCAGCGAACACTACTATCGTAGTAGCTCTCCTCCCTAAACACGCGACAACAGCCTCACCAATATCCCTCTCAATAATCCTGTTTTCTATAGTCCTGAACCTCCTCCTTTCCATAGGTTTGATACCCAACTTTTCGAGCCTACTCTGTTTAACCCATGTATAGGTACTCCCAGTATCAACAAGCAACTCTAGCTCTAAGCACCTCTCAGGCTCATGAGGATTGAAGAGTTTAACCCTAGCAGTAGTGTACCCCATATTAACCCCTCCTTCTTGTGGTTTCTTTTAATTTGATTACAGAACGCGAAGTATAATAAAGTTTCCACTTCCTTAAAGCAGGGGGCTGTGGGAATTTTTATGCGGGAAAGATCATCAGAGGAATAAGGGTTTCAAGACTTTAGACATTGTATGCTTAAATTCATGTGTAAAGGCATGTAAGTGATATTGTTTACTTGCATTTCACGAGTGTTGAGCTTTATTTAGTTCTGATGCGAAGATGTTTCATGATGTGTATCATGGAGCATGTTCTTGCTAATGTAAAGCTCTATGATCCTCGTGACTTATCTAAGTGTTTAGAATTGGAATTTAGGCATTAAGCCCATGGGTAGGAGGAGGTTTAGAACTATTGAAGGTAGGATTATCGAGCGTGATATTGGTGAAGCCGTTATTGAGTGTTTTGATGAGAGGGTTACGTGTATGGTTGTCTTTGCTGAGGGTGATGATGCCAAATGTTTTGTTCCTAATTCTATTAGTGGAGGTTTTTACACTAGGATATGTTAGGGTCAGAGCTAGAGCGTGGAATGTGGAGATCCATCTGCTAGTAGAGATGTAGAGCTTCTAGCTGATACTGAAGCCATATACACTGTTCTGTCTAGTAGTCTTCTAAGAGAATTAAAGGTGAAGCGCTATATATTGGAGCTATGAGGTAACTTGATAAGTAAGGTGCATCATAAGGCCAATTACGCATCATTCTTAGGAGTGGAATGCTTAAACTTGGAGTAGTTAAGTTTCAGGTATGAAAATTAGTTTAATTTGCAGTTTACTGGATTATGTTTCATGGGTTAATCTTGAGGCATTAAATGGCTTCATGATGCTTCAATATATTTAGGAGAGTGGTGATCTTGCTTGAGTATTGGCGTAGATTTCCATTGGCAGCAAGAAGATACATTTTGTATCACTGCTTGGTTACACCGCTATTGTTTGTCTGGTATATTGTTCCTTACTTAATGTTGGAGTCTGGGCTGAGCGTGGCCGAGGCCGGTGTAATATTTACATTGGGCTCTGCTATTAGTGCTTGCTTGAACTTTCTTGTGGGGAGATGGCTTGATAGGGGCTGTCCTAACACTATTATGGCGGCTATAAGTTTGTTTGACGGTATCTCCTATCTACTTTACTATCTTGCCTTCACGACGAGAAGTATTGCCTGGATACTGATGGGTGCGGTTGTTGAGCGGATAAGCTTTGGTCTATATCCCGTCTATGCAGTCTATGAATATGAAGCTTATCCCAAGGAGATTAGGGAGAAGGTTTATGTGTACCATAATGTGCTTCCCTTTGCTTCGCAGGCATTGACATATCCGCTTATCGGCTATATTCTAGGCGTGGTCTCTCCTACTCGTGAAGCCATGCTAGCAGGTCTACTTATAGTAGCTCTCCTATCCTTCGCTTATATTCTGCTCCTCCTGTATTGGCTTCCAAAAATTACAGGTACTCAACGAGTTAAGGAGAAGGAAACTGCTAGAGGCCGTATACCTCGAGAGTTTTATCCAGTAGCTCTCGTCCTCATTTTAATAGGCTTCTCATACTCCATAGCTCCATCCCTGGTTCTGGTAAACTTATTTAGGGAAGCTCTTGGTGGAGGGCTATTTGAGGTTTCACTCTACGAGGCAGTGGCGGCAATTGCTACCATAGCGTTCTCCCTACCCTTATTGAGGGTGAGGAAGGAACTGGGCAAGTATATGGTTGCTCTGGGCTTAAGTCTAATCTGCATATCTAATATAATCCTAGTTCTCGGTAAAGCTCTCTACCTAGCTTTAACTTCAGCTCTCTTAGCTTCAGCTGGTTATGCAGTGATGGATCCCTTCTTCATGGACATATTATTCTCTAAAATACCTGAAGAGATGAAGGGAACTCTACTAGGAGGTATAGCAGGTGTGAGGAGAATCATAAATATTGCATCACCTGCTATTGCAGGTTTCCTTGCTGATGCACTTTTCCCTGCAGCTCCATACTTGGTGTCAGCAATAGCTATCGCAATGAGCATACTGCTAATCTTATATGCCACCAAGTAGTAGGAGATTAAGGGAATGAATTGACTCGATTTCCATCAATGCTTTATCAGGTTCATCCTAATTATGGCCGTTTAGTGGCATCCCATATTTGTACAGCATTTCACTGATTAGCTCATTTGAAATAGCGATGTAATTTAGTGAGAGAAGTAACCATGCTTTTCCAAGTATTTTATATTTAATCACTAAGTATGTAATAACTTTTAAAGTATTTTGGGCTTATTTCGTAATGGATTGATATGGCGATAATGGATAGACGTGAATTGGTTAGAACTCTTCGCTCTAAGCTTTGTGATCTGCCTAGTTATATTAGGGCTATATTGCTTTTTGGATCTTCTGCTCGTGGTGAGGCGGGGGAGAGGAGTGATGTAGATCTCTTAGTGCTTTATGAGGGATTGCAAATTAAAGATCCAATACTTCGTAGGAGGTATCTCTATAGGTTGATAATGAGTCGTATAGGAGATTTATTTGATGCCGTTACGCTAATAGATATGGAGCTTAGAGAATTCCTAAAGCCTAAGATAATTACCTCGCTTCTCCTCAATATTTACTGGGACTCCATTATTATCATTGATAGGACTGGGAGAATAGAGATTTTCCTAAGTTATGTGCATAGGAAAATTCGCGAAGCAGGCCTGATGCGCTTTAGAGATGGAAGAGCATATTATTGGAAGTTGCCCAAGCCTTTTGGGAGGATTAAGATTTTATGAGTATTGATCCCATGGAGGAGGCTCGCTATAGATTTAGACTGGCAATTCAGCATTTTAATAGAGCTAAGAGGCTCTATGAAATGAACGATTGGGTTGGAACAGTGCAGTTTGCTCAATTAGCTATTGAAAACTTTGCCAAGACACTCATAGCATTTTTCGAAATACCCACTTGGAGCCACGATCCATCAAATCAGCTACTTAGATTACTCAATAAATTTCCCGATGAGGTCGCCAATTACATACATGAGCTTGCTGAAATTGTTAGAGATGTTGCTCCAGAGCATGGTAGATCTACTTATGGTGAACCAAGTAGGGGTCTTACACCAAACGACATATACACTGATAAGATCGCTAAGGAGATATTTGAAAAGGCAAGTAAAGCAAGAAGTGTAGTTGAAAGAGTTCTTAATGCATTGGGCATTCGTTTAGGCTAAGCCACACATGGTGAAATAGTTGAAATTCTAAAATATAATTCAAATAAGGTGTAGATCCTAATAGAGTTTAAGGGGATGAGTAGCTCAATAGTGCCTAGTTTCCGTCAATCTTTAGGCTTCATAAGATAGTGTTTTCTCGCAGTGTCATGGAAGTTGAGGAGCCTTTATTAACTATGGTTTAATTTTGTCGAGGCGAAATTCTAATACGCCAATGCTTTTATTCCTCTTATGGAGGTGCTGATTTAATGGTTTTTGTTGGTAGAATAAGAGCTTTGAGGGTTAGGGTTGGTAGAATTATTGCAGTTAAGGTGAAAGGGGTTGGTTGTAAGATTAAAATTGAGGTTGAGGGGTAAGGGGAAGGTAGTTGATGTTATTGCAGTTGTAAATAGTGGTTATGAAGCTCCCACACCTCAACTTATTGTACCTAAAAGTGTAGCTAGAGAGCTTTCTTTTTGGCCTCCTCCACCAGAAGCACTTGAACTAGTATATGATACGGCTGGCGGCCCCCTCCGCGTATGGTTAATTCAGAAAGCTATCAGCGTTAAAGTCTTAACTGAAGATGTTGAATCTAGAGAAGTAATTGTGGATTTAGTAATTTCACCTCTAGCTGATGAAGCTCTAATAAGCGATAAACTGATCGATGAGCTTGAAATAGTAATTGAAGCTGCGGGTAGGGGATTATGGAGATTCAGGGGAGATCCGCCGACAAAGCTGCGTGAAAGTATTAGATTGTAAAACTATTTCTTTCCATGAATTCTTCTCAAGATGTGTCGTCAAGTTACTAAGTGTTTGGGACTACATTACTTAGCTTTGAATTGCAGTACTATGCGTTGTTTGACCATGTTATTTCAAGGGTGTTTTCGCGAAGATTACATGTAGTTAGTTGCCATACTTGCTGATGAGTGCTAATTCATCTAGTGCTTGCATGATGAGTGCTTCATATAGTCCAGGTACTTGTTCTAATAGTATCAAGCCATTTCTGAGGATATGTAGCTTCTGCTTTGAATCTACTTCTTGAATTGGAATTACATCTACTGGAATCCCTATTTCCTCTTCAATTTTATTTGCTATAGAGAATATTGTTTTTAAGTCGTATTTGGGGATGTAGATGGCTAAGTCTATATCTCTAAAGCAATCTAGCTCTATGAAACTTCCATAAATCAAAGCTAATAGAACCCTTCCATCTTCTACTAATATTCTCCTAATTCCCTGTGTAATTTCTTCCTTTTCTTTGGTAGTTAGCTTATAGTACTTGTATTTGTTTTGCAATCTTCTTCACCGCGCTTAGAATCTTCTTAAAGTCTTTCTTTATATTGTCGTATATTATTTTGTCGTCTATAACCCAATATCGATGTACTAGTAAATTTCTTAACCTCATGAGACTTGCAATGTCATCCAGTTCACTACTTGTAATCAAGTTGCTATTTCTCAAAATTCTAAATGCTTCTATGGGTGTTGATGGTGATGTATTTAATGCTCTTCTAACTATATGGAGGGCTAGGGAGCTCAGTGCTTCTGAAATAACTATTAAGTAGTATCTTAAGGCCATGAGCTCACTTTTAGATAGTTCTTCAAATGGCTTTGAAGTTAAGCTAAGTACTTCAGTTATGGTGCTAGTAATTTCATTTATGGTTTTCTCAATATAATTCCTATTTACTTTCAATCGTATTCCTCCATTTAGTTATAGCTCAAATACCTAACTAATAATATGCTTCCGCTTAAATTATGGTAACTTGATTATTCGAGCCGAGTTTCTCAACATATCGTAGTTATTTAAATTTTAGTTTTGAGAGATATTCAGATTGACAATCTTAAGCATAGCTTTTGCTTGGAGAAATATGGGGGATTGATGTTTGATTGCATTATATGTTGCTTCAGTACTTCTAGCTCTATTGGCTATGTATGTGCTGTATAGGACTAGATGCCTTTATCGGCGGGGGAAAACCACTATCGCCGGGCGTATCGTTGGGCTGGCTTATTGTTGATTTTCTAGATTTCCTCATAATATTGATTTCATCAATCTATGGTGTATGGAGTTTACCTGTGGGTGGAGTTGCTTTGAGAATTATTGGATTAGTTTTCGTATTACTAGGCTTCTCCATTATGTTGGCGGGTATGCTAGAGTTTCGATCAGTACGCATGGTTTTAGGTTTAGAGCAATCGAAACTAATAACTACTGGAATCTATAAGTGGAGTAGGAATCCCCAGTTTCTCGGTTGGTTTCTCATGAATATTGGAGTGGCTTTAATTGGTCTTTCGGGCTATGCTTTGTTGATGGCATTATTAATCATAGCTTCCTGCCACTACTATATCGTAAGGCTGGAGGAACCATACTTAGAGCGAGTATTTGGAGATAGATATTTGGAGTATGAGCTGATAACTCCAAGATACATGGGTATATGTAGAAGGGGTGATTAAAGAAAATTTTAAGTTCTGCATATTTCAGCATAAATAGGACTGCGTATTGGGTGGGTCCATGTTTGGAGTTGGGTGTGATGTACATGTCAACTGGTATAGTTTCGATTGTTAGTAGTAATAGTAGATTTGACGGTGTCAAGAGTTCTCTTGATCTCATTGAAAGTGAAATAAAGTCTAAGATTGGATCTAAGCGTAAAATACTGGTTAAACCCAATTTCGTCTCTGTACATACTCCATTGTGTGCTACTCATGTTGATGCTGTTGATTCTCTTTTAAACTGGTTTTATGATAAGTTTAACTTGAATGAGGTTATTGTAGCTGAGTCTCCTGCTGATGGATCAGTATGGGATGGAGTTAAGAACTATGGTTATGATAGGTTGAAGGAGAAGTATGGTGTTGAATTCTACTATTTAGATGAAGGTGAATTTGAGGAAGTTGAAGTCTACAATAGTAGTGGTGAAGTATTCAAGATTCGAGTAGCAAAAATATTAATGAATGAAGATTTCTTCAAAATCTCAATTTGCAGACCAAAAACACACGACACAGTAATCGTAACTCTAACTATTAAGAACATGGCTATGGGCTCAATACCTAGAAGAGAAAAACCCTTAATGCATCAAGGATACTACTACATAAACCTGAATATCGCAAAAGTGGCCACCAAGGTTATGCCAGACCTAGGAGTTATAGATGGCTTAATTGGAATGGAAGGTAATGGACCAGTCCACGGTACTCCAATCAAATGGGGCGTCTTCCTTGCAAGCACTAATCCACTACACGTAGATGCATTAACCGCCTACATGATGGGATTTAACCCAAGAAACATAGGCTACCTCTACTACCTACATGAATGGGGTTATGGCGAAATAGATCCAAGTAAAATTAATCATATCGGCGAGGAGCCTGAAAAATTGAAGGTTAAATTTAAGCCTCACCACACGTATCACAAGCAGCTTAACTGGAAAACTCCGTAAAACCCATCATTTAAACCTCCAATGCAATAGTTCATATTATCAATCAGTAAACTGCCAACTATTTATCCATCTTCATATCACCGGAATTTAGTACTCAACCTTTAAGCGAATTTCATGCTCAATCACTTGCACTGGAAAATACCCTGCAAACATTAAAGCATAAACCTTAAATCTCACCCTTATAGTTAAAATATAGCCTTCCGGTGGATTCCCGCACTTAACTAAAAGTATCTTCATAAGTATGTGATCACCTATATTCCACCAGTAATCAGTTGGATAACCAATACTAAAGTACCTATCACTACATACTACATCCACTACTTCAATAGTAAATCCAGTTACTATTGGAAGAGAAATATTCTCAAATACCTTTCCAATAACTATCGTATACAAGTATGGTGAACCTTGTACAAGTCTAGAAGCATTAATGTAACCAGGATGTATACCCCAAATTAACTTTAACGATCCAACATATGTCTTAATGATCTTATACTCAAAATGCCAAGGGTAAGAGGAATTCATATTCAATAACTTCTCAATTGTATCTTTTTTAATAATACCTAAACTTTTAGGGGCATATATATTTATGGTAATCATTGGCAGTCCGATTAATACTACTAGAAAAATTAGTATTGCTAATTTTACTGTTGTCTTCATATTTACCTACCTTCTTACATTGTCATATGCTATCTCATACATAAGAATTTTCCTATAAGTAAATTTTTATTATAGATCTTATCAACTAAGGTTTCTCAAAATATGCAACGAAGTGGGACTAAACACTCTAGCTAATAAGCTACGAATTAAAAATTCAAAGCTGATTGGGTTCAGTAAGAGATAGTTGAATTACTCAAGGAATAACAGCCTTACTATTTTATTAGCATCATGAGCTGTTCTCAATTAACATTAAAGATGATTTTAATGAAATATTTATGAAAAATTTAAGTGATAAATATCTTTCTTGCAAGCATAAACTCTTCATACTTCAATGCATGAAAGAATTGAAGGTGAAAATTAAGCTCTCGCCGCATGTATTATAAGCCATTTAATTGGAGATTTCCATGAAGAACTTATTTGGGTTTAAATATAATCCATATCCTCTCAGCAATTACGGTGTATCCCAGCTTTCTATAAACTCTTATTGCTGGTAAATTGTCGGCCCTAACATGTAGAACAGCTATGGCTCCACTATTAATTGCATCTCTAGTAACTGCTGAAGTCACTATTTTAGCATATCCCCTCCCCCTATACTCAGGTCTAGTATATACGTCTCCAATAGCCCATATATCCCGCATTTTAAGGTAGCAGCATGCAATGGATACAAGTAAATTATCAACGTAAAGCCCATAGTATTGCCACTTATCTAAAATATTTCTGGCCCTCTCGATACTCAGTTCAGTTCCTCCAGTTCTCTTTATGTCTATGAAGTCCCCAATTTTGCCTTCATCAATTTTCACGGCTTTATCCGGCATATATGCTTTAAAGGTTTTAGAGTCAACTACCATGTCAAGGTATTTGTGAATGGAGACTTCACCATAATTCTTCAAGTAGTTGACAACCTTATCGAGTAGCTTCAAATTATATAGATGGATTATTGAGTGCCTATCCGTTGGAATGTATGTGATTAGTTTTTCGGAGTCACCCCATAAATGCACTCCATATGATCTCGGCCCTCTCCAAATTAAAATGTATCCTTTAATTTCATTGTTTTCGAAGTTGAAGTATGCTTTCATTGAATCTATATCATATATTAAGTCGTATAGTAGGTAGAAGTGTGGAATTCTATTGCTTCCATAGAGTTTCAGTATGCTTCTCCAAAGCTTGTAGTTTAGGTCTTCTATGCTGAGAATCATTATTATGTCCTCCTAAAATTAATTTCGACTCGAATATTCCTCTTCACTTTACATTAATGTTGCTCGAAGCCTTCACTGCAAGAAGTATTATTGCTAATCCTGTGGCTATTAGGGTGGTGCTGAGCATAGCTATTCCCTGAACTCCTGCTTCCATGTAGAGTGGATATGCAATTATTGGTGCAGCTGCGTATCCCAGGAATCTGATGAAGCCGTAAATTGATGTGGCTATACCTCTATGCTTGGGTGCTACTTCAACGATCATTGTGTTTACTGGTGTGAAGCTCATTGTTGATGTAAATCCCATGGCTAGCATTAGTATTGGCAGATATTCATACCAGTTGGCTGTTAGGAATGTGCTTAAAACTATTGCATATAGTGTAAATCCAATAATGCTCGTCCTCTTCCTTCCAATTCTATCTACTAAGTAGCCAGCTACTATTCCAGAAATTATTCCTCCAAATCCTGAGAGCGATAGGTAGGCTCCTATCACACTGCTTTCAAGATTATATGGGGGTAGTGCTAGGTAGTCTGATAAGTATGTTATGAATCCTATTCTTGCGAGGAAGAGTATGAATCCGAGGGAGCATAGTGCTATTAGGTTTCTATTTAGAAGCGTATGTCGAATACCACTTAAACTCATTATTCCACTTCTTCTCTTGGTACTTCCGATTTCCGGTACTAGTAGGTGTGTTGATGATGCGTAGAGTCCTGATAGCACTGCTATTAAAATGTATGCATATCTCCAATTTATTGATGCGAAGAGCCCTCCAGCCAATGGTCCAAGAGAGCTTCCAATTGTAACTGAAATCGCCATTAATCCCATAACTCTACCCCTAATTTTCATTGGATACAGGTCTCCAACTAGCGCCATTAAATTGGGAGTTACGAGTGCTCCGCCCAATCCCTGAATTAGTCTCGAGAAAATGAAGATCCATATATTGGTTGATAGTGCTATTAGGCATGCTCCAATACATTGAACTGTTAGTCCAAGAATTATCGTTCTCTTTCTACCTAAAAATAGATCGCCTATGAATCCCGCGAAGAGCTGAACTATGCTATATGGAATCATATATAGGGTTATTGATAGGCCTAGTAGGAATATTTCGACTTGAAAATCCTCCTTCAAAGCCTTGAACATCGGCATTATTAGGTTACCGCTGAATGGGCCAATAAACTGGATTGCCATTAGTAGAGCTAGCAATGCTATTTCCCTTAACTTCACTTTAACAGTTTCACCTCCAATATTGCATCTGGCTTACTTCATTTAACTTTCTCAGCAACTAAGATTAGTCTTGGACTGCTTATTTCGAATGGAGTTCCATCATAGCTACCATAGGCTCTAACTATTTTTAGGTTGGCGGTGTTCAATATTTCGATCATTTCCCCATAGCTGTAGGTTTTAATTGTAAATTGCTTCCTGGCTATTATTTTCCCATTCTTAATGAATGCTCTCTCGGCATGGAGGCTCTCCGTTTTCAAGTCGAATTTACTTTTTTCTAGTACTAGGTAATTGGCTACTTCATGCCACCTATTGATTTCAGTTGATCTTTGATTTACAAATCTCCAAATTACCCTATATTTGTTCCATATATCCACTAGGAAGCGTCCTCCCAATTTTAAAGCTCTACTCACCCTATTAATGACTTCCCTGTTCTCTTCCTCCGAAAAGTAGCCGAATGTCGTGTAGAACATGTATGCTCCATCAAATTCTTCGTGGTAGTCCAGAGCTCTCATATCCTTCTTTACTAAATCTACTTTAACTCCAAACTCCTTTACTCTCTCACGTGCAATGTTGAGGAGGTAGTCGCTTATGTCTATACCAACAACTTCATAACCCATCTTAGCTAAGTAAACTGCATGTCTAGCATATCCACATCCTATGTCGAGGATTCTGGAGCCCTTGGGTAAATCTAGTGCTTTAGCTATGAAGCATGCTTCTCTATAATTTCTATCCTCATCTTGATAGGGACGATATGTTTCATAGTAAATTTTATTGAAAAAATTGAGAAACCATTCTCCACGCTCTTTGTATCTCAATTGTTTTCCTCCATCACTATTTGCTGTTTTATTTAATAGTTAGTTGTTCACTTCTTTTCTCGCCACTTCTTTCCGATTGGATATACATCGTCTGGTACATTATGATATTCTAGTGTAGTTAGGTCTGCTGGGCCTAGGCCTGGTGCATCTATTGGATAGTCTAGGGCAACTACTTTATCCCAGAAGGCTCTATGATGCACTCTGTCTTTTAGTACTATTATGTCCTTCTTCCTTGGATCTATACCTAGCGCTACAAATCCTTGGTCATCTAATGGTGCTCTTAATCTTTCTGAAATTATTATGTGCCTACCCTCACCCATGTTTATTACTGCTATTAAGTCTTCTCTTACCTTTCTCCCTCTACCCATTGGCCCAACTAATGTGTATTCAACTGGTCCAAGATATTCCAGTTTACCTGTTACTTCAATTGGTTCACCCGAGGTTGGATGGGCCCATCCACCAATTTTAACTGTAACTATGTCTCCAACCTTAGCGGTCTCCTTTAATTTCTCTAGTGCTTTTGGATCAGCTATTCCTCCAACAACAAAGTTCTTGGCGCCCTGCTCAATTAATTCTCTTAATACGTGTGTTCCATCACCGAGCCTATCGCTGTGTTCTGCAATTAGTATTGGCTTTACCCCCTTCTTAATTAATTTCAATACTTCAGCTACTCCCTCCTTTGGTTTTGGTAGTGGCTTTGTGAATTCATGGCGTAGACTCCAAATTAGGTCGGCAATATCTTGTGCAGCTCTTTCAGCAAGCTCCCTATCCCCATTTGTCACTACGAATACTGAGGCACCTATATCCGGTACATCTGCATATGCATAGCCTGCAGCTACAGATGCACAGTAAACTCCCTTAGCCTCCCACTCCCTACACCTATCATAAACGAGTTTCATGGGTGGGCGGTCCGTTGCTTGAAATATGCTTGCAGAAACAACTTTCGGTTTCCTAAAAGCCATTACTGGTTTAAACTCTCCCCTAATAGTCTTAATCATGCATCTAGCAGCTATCATTCCTATTTCCTCGGAGTCAACGTGTGGATATGTCTTCAATATGAACACTGCATCAGCTACTTCGGCGAGCTCATGATCCTCATTGGCATGCAAATCTAATGTAACCATTACTGGGATATCTCCAACAACTCTCCTAACTCTCCGCACAATTTCAGCTTCAGGCTTCAATATATCCTCAACAGCCATTGCACCGTGAAGTGCAAGTAGCACGCCATCAACATGTCCAGCTTCTCTCAATCTATCGCATATTTCATTGGTAATTTTATCAAAAGCATCCCTAGTAATCCAGCCAGTAAATCCAACAGCCTTAGTTCTACCAGCAGCCAATATGCCTACTAGCTCAGCACCTTCCTCCTCAGCAACCTTCATATACCCACGAATATAGTTTGGAAATTCCTTGAAATACTCGAAAATCTCATTTCCCCTCAAAATGTAGTCCTTAAACATATCATAGGTCGTCTTCTGCGGAACAAAAGTACACGTTTCATGAGAAAAGCTCGCCACCGCAATCCTCATGGCTCATCAATTAAATCAGAGTTCAAATAAATATATAAGCAGTACTAATCGCCGACTAAAATCACCATAATCCACGCCTAATACCAACATTAAACTTCATCTCCAAACAAGCTAGGCAATAAAACACCCATTGATTTCAAAGTGCAATAGATTAATTAAGCTTATTTAAGAATAACTTCACGGCAATGATGTGGAGACACGAACTGATAAATGATGACCTCATCTCACACTGAGCCTCCATCAAAGTGTTCTCAATTTCTTATCAAGCATCTAAACCCCAATAATCAAAGCCAAACCATCACATACCACAACTAATCATAAAAAGCAAATAAAGTTCTAACAGCAACGCATACAAACTTCACTCTAAAATTCTAGAGTAAAATCTATAAAACTCATATATTGATTGTGGGGAAACCTATATCAGCCAATGAATCCCGTTCCTCTCCCCACAAGAAAATTAATGAAAAAATATATGAGGTTAAAGCCAAACAAGTAAGAATGAAGAAGCCCCTTAAATAGGGACTATATATACTTTAAGAATCTCATTAAAAGAGAATTGAAAGGAATTGAAGTCTTACACGTACACTCTAGACCTAATGAAGAATCTCATTAAAAGAGAATTGAAAGGTGAAGTTGCAAGGCAAATTAATTCTAGGCGTGAATCAGTGAATCTCATTAAAAGAGAATTGAAAGAACTACTTTAGCACCTTTCTTCCACGCATCTACTCCACCATGAATCTCATTAAAAGAGAATTGAAAGGTTTTTTGAGTTTCTCGAATGTCCTCAGCATTTCATCTAGAATCTCATTAAAAGAGAATTGAAAGTGGATAACCTTTGACTTTAAAAGCATATTTTTATCATTAAGAATCTCATTAAAAGAGAATTGAAAGTTTAACCTTTAAACTCTCACCCATTCACACATTCAGAATGAATCTCATTAAAAGAGAATTGAAAGAGAGATTTTATGTATTCACAGTTTACCACCCAAGTCTTGGAATCTCATTAAAAGAGAATTGAAAGATTACACTTTTACACTATTCCACTTTATAAGCTTTTCCACGAATCTCATTAAAAGAGAATTGAAAGGTAGGGCAGATTATACAGCCGATACAGGAATTCTTCAATTCAAGAATCTCATTAAAAGAGAATTGAAAGAAGGCTAAGTTCAAGTTATGTCCTAAGTGTGAGGAGATAGAATCTCATTAAAAGAGAATTGAAAGGAATGCAATAGTCAGATTGTCTATGCATTACCGTAAACCGAATCTCATTAAAAGAGAATTGAAAGAACATCAGTTTCAGAGTTAAATTCCCTGCACTCATCAAGAATCTCATTAAAAGAGAATTGAAAGAACCGCCTACTTGCTCATTAACTCTCTCGTGTCATTGAGAATCTCATTAAAAGAGAATTGAAAGTGCATTCTTCATCGTGATAGTGTATCATTCTCATCAATAGAATCTCATTAAAAGAGAATTGAAAGCTGGAAACCCTTGATGCTGGTGGACGGGGGGTTAAAGCTGAATCTCATTAAAAGAGAATTGAAAGACTGCTTGTCGAGTATGAGAAGCATGTGAAGTATCTCGATGAATCTCATTAAAAGAGAATTGAAAGACTGGATTGTGAGTGGAATTCAAACTTTCATTCAAGAAGAATCTCATTAAAAGAGAATTGAAAGACCAAACAAACAGATTTTGTTGTGTTGGGTTTTCTTTTTAAGAATCTCATTAAAAGAGAATTGAAAGCCAGTTGGAAGCTTCCTTGATTCCTCAACAATCATCACCGAGAATCTCATTAAAAGAGAATTGAAAGCTTTCAGGCGTTTACCTCTATCCAGCAAATAATTTGAACTGAATCTCATTAAAAGAGAATTGAAAGAGATCAATTCTAGCTGAAGAATACATTGTTAAGCAGTCAATGAATCTCATTAAAAGAGAATTGAAAGAAATGCCCATTTTGTGGTCAGAGAATGCGTTTTAGACCTAGAATCTCATTAAAAGAGAATTGAAAGAAAGTCATTTGGAGGCATTTTCAAAGCAAAACCAACCCTGAGAATCTCATTAAAAGAGAATTGAAAGTGAATTATGGAATAGATATGGTGGAAATCTTAGAGGAATCTCATTAAAAGAGAATTGAAAGTCTGAATAACTTCTCTCTCTCCACTCTACAGTGTTCCAGTAGAATCTCATTAAAAGAGAATTGAAAGTGATGCAAAATAAGTTTTTCCTGAGCGTGTTATTCCAAAGAATCTCATTAAAAGAGAATTGAAAGAGTTCGCCTGCAATAATGGCATTAAGGGCAAGAGAATTGGGAATCTCATTAAAAGAGAATTGAAAGGAAGTATTAAATAAACTAAAAAATATGGAGTGAAACTTAGGAATCTCATTAAAAGAGAATTGAAAGTTAGCATCAGTTGTATGTGGATTAGATCCTATATCACTCCAAGAATCTCATTAAAAGAGAATTGAAAGTACGGTAATGGTCGTTAAAAGTCAATAGACACTTATGAATCTCATTAAAAGAGAATTGAAAGTTTGAATTATATTGTAAGCAAATCGCTAGATTTAATTTGAATCTCATTAAAAGAGAATTGAAAGTAACTAGGCGTGGAGACATAAATGATAGAGCTATACGAATCTCATTAAAAGAGAATTGAAAGAAAACATGGCTTACCGTTAGCTCAAAAAAGATTGGTAGAGAATCTCATTAAAAGAGAATTGAAAGGTAGGTATTCTAAGTAGTAATCTCTTACCAGTCAGAATCTGAATCTCATTAAAAGAGAATTGAAAGAGGAATTTGATAAACCTATCCGCACCAGTTCACAAGTAAGAATCTCATTAAAAGAGAATTGAAAGTATTTACTACTCTTTCAATTCTTGACACATTACTTGGTGGAATCTCATTAAAAGAGAATTGAAAGGAAAAAGCAATGATAGAGCTATGGATTAACAGCAACAGTGAGAATCTCATTAAAAGAGAATTGAAAGACGCTGTAGAATAGTGGTGCCTCATTAGGATTTCTTCTAGAATCTCATTAAAAGAGAATTGAAAGTTTAACAGCATCCTTCACGGCTCGACACCTCACATTACAGAATCTCATTAAAAGAGAATTGAAAGGAGGTGAGTAGCCTGCTGCTAGTAATGCCTTGTACTCATGAATCTCATTAAAAGAGAATTGAAAGTTCATTTTCAGCCTCGCTTTGACTAATTGCCTGTGCGAATCTCATTAAAAGAGAATTGAAAGATCTTGAGTGGGATATAGTTATTACGAAAATTGATTTACGAATCTCATTAAAAGAGAATTGAAAGTAATATTTGGTCGCTACCTTTAGTTAATTCTGAACCATAAGAATCTCATTAAAAGAGAATTGAAAGATACCCCAAGCACTGGTATACCAGCTTATCATGCTCGGGAATCTCATTAAAAGAGAATTGAAAGTATGATGTTCTTTCTTCTCGCGTAGTTTGAAACTGCGTTGAATCTCATTAAAAGAGAATTGAAAGTCGATATATCTGATAAAGCACTAAACTTGAACCCCAACAGAATCTCATTAAAAGAGAATTGAAAGCAAGTAAAAGAAGAGAAAAAGAAATTAATTTGTCCGAATCTCATTAAAAGAGAATTGAAAGTAAATCCCCTCTTTTTTGCCCATTTTTCATTTTGTCTTTTGAATCTCATTAAAAGAGAATTGAAAGTTAGCATTGCTAGTTGCATCTCCAATCTTAGTAGTATCAAGAATCTCATTAAAAGAGAATTGAAAGCTAGAAGCAGCTTTAGCATTAAAATATCCCTAGTAATGAATCTCATTAAAAGAGAATTGAAAGGTGAGGATGATCCTCAAGTTAGAAGTATTTGCGAGAGAATCTCATTAAAAGAGAATTGAAAGCCTATAACGCGGAGTTCTACGTATTATCCACTTAGCCAATCAAACCCCAAGAAATAGAGATTAATCAGTGGAAAACCTACACTAGGTTTTGAAATTCCCTAAGAGTTGAGCACTTAATTTTTCTCACAAGTTTGCCTTTAACGTATTCTCTTGCCTCACCAGCACGTGGATCATACTCTAAGTAGTTTCCCTCCTTCACATCTCCCAACCCCTCCTCAATTCCCTCAACAAGCTTCCTATTAAGCCAGATATTCACATTCTCCCAGATAACTTCATCAGACTCACCGTCCCCAGTAGCCTCAACAACAGCCTCAATAATATCCCTAAAAGTCTCCAAATCCAAAACTACAACTCCCCTAACCACATCAACATCGATAATTCTCCTGGAAGACATAGAAAACACCGTGAAGAAAATTTAAATCGAAAAATAAATATTATTCGCTTTCTATTCGGCGTGTTAATAGCCAGCCGAAAAGTGCACTTGTAACCATACATATCACATATATTGATGTAGACCAGTACACCCTTAACTTCGCTCGTATGCAGATTGCCTAGCATACAGTATAATCCTTGGATGACGCTTAAAGCTTCTAGAATCTCATGGAAAGAGCATTAAAAGTGAGGAGCTATGCTTGAAATAGATAGAGGCCTAAGTCTAAGAGTAAGAATCATTTTATTGTATCCATGACTAGCGTGATGATCTTCGTAGAAGAGAATACCAAAGCACTTAATGGCTCTGATTTGCGTCTTGTTGAATAGATTTTCATGGATTGATGGGTCTATTTAAGTGTTATTACGCTTTTTGTGTGACAATTTTTATATATGCATTATATGTATTGTTTGTTGATGTAGTATGAGCACGACCATATCGATTCGAATACCTAAGGAGCTGAAGGAGTCGATGAAGAAATTTCCCCATATTAATTGGAGTGAAGTTGTTAGGAGGGCAATTGAAGAGAAAATTAGGGAGGAGAAGATTAAGTGGGCATTAAATGTTATGAATGAAATTTCACTTAAAGCGAAACCAGCTATGCCCACGCAAGAAATTATTAGGAGATTCAGGGATGAAAGAAGCAAAAATAGTTATGGATACTAGTGCCATCATTAAGTGGTTTGTAATAGAAGAGGAGTCTGAGGAGTGCAGGAAACTTAGGGATATGCATATCAATGGGGAGCTAGAAATTTATACGTGTGACTTCGCATTAATAGAGCTGGCTAATGCACTAAGATTTACTCCAGGTTTATCGCATGAAGATGTTATTAATGCAATTGAATCATTGAAGGCAATTGAAATTAATCTAATAAATTTTAATGATGTAATTGCAGATGCTATTAAACTAGCTTTCAAACTAAAGGTAACAGTATATGATGCATTATATGCTGCACTGGCAGAGAAACTTAAAACGCAATTAATAACTTATAATAGGGAATTACTCATGAAGTTCAAGCAGAAGGCAATAAGGGCATCAGCATACTTAGCAGGTCTCCATTGAGAATATTGAATAGGATATAAATTAGCTTACAATAATTTCCTCTACGTTGATGACTATTCATGGATACTTGCAATACCATTATGAATTTCTCTGGAAATATATTGAAAGAATGTTCCATGTCAAGGTGCTTTGCCTCATACACTGTTGAATTTTGTTCGGGTATTGAAGCGAAAACCCTATATATGCTATTTTATTTTTATGGTTTTCTGGGTGTTTTAATGGTTAGTAGGAGAATTTTACTGGTTCTTGTACTAGTGATTATTGCTGCCTCAGTTGGCGGCTATATCTATTACCAGTTCTTGATGCCTAGGCCTCCAGCCAAGCCTAAGAGATTAATTATAGCTATATCTTCAGAGCCCGATACTCTGGACATTTCGAAAATGACTTGGGCTACAACTATTCTAGCGGATATCTATGATACTTTGGTGACTCAAGATCCAGTTACATTGGAGTTTAAGGATGGATTGGCTGAGCGATGGGAAGTTTCGGAGGATGGTCTGAAGTGGACTTTCTACTTGAAGAAGGATGCTAGATTTCACGATGGCACCCCCGTTAATGCGTCTGCAATTGCCTGGAGCTTAATGAAGCTGAAGGAGGGCCCATCAGCATATATGGTTGATGCTATTGAGAAAATTGAAACACCTGATCCCTATACGCTAGTTTTCATTATGAAGAGACCTGATGCCAACTTGCTGTGGAATCTCGCTACTGTTTACATGTGTATTATGAGTCCAAGTGCCTATCAGAAATATGGTGAGGAGTATGGTACCAAATATGCTGTTGGCTCGGGGCCCTTCATATTGAAGGAGTGGATTAAGGGCGAGAGAATGGTTGTAGTCAGAAATCCAGAGTATAAGTGGGGGCCTTCATGGTGTAAGAATAGAGGGCCTGCCTACATCGATGAAATAGTCTATAGAATTGTTCCTGAGGAAACCACTAGAATCATGATGTTTGAAGCTAGGGAAGTGGATATGTTGCTTGAAGTTCCGCCACACAAGGCTAAGGAGTACGAGAAGAATCCTGATGTAACAGTACTCTCTGGACCTGGCTATGGAACCTACTGCTTATGGTTCAATCATGAAGTTTGGCCATGGAATACAACTGATGGCATTATAATTAAGAAGGCCATAGCCTATGCGATCGATAGAGAGGCAATAGCTGAGCACGTATTCTTTGGCTATGCAGATCCAGCATACGTACTGCTTCCACCCGTCGTTCCAGAGCACGATATACCTGAGGAGTATCACTTCAAATATGATCCCGAGTATGCTAAGAAATTGCTTGAAGAAGCTGGTTGGATTGATGTTGATGGAGATGGTGTTAGGGAGAAGAATGGTAGGAAGCTCATATTGAAGTGTCTAGCTCATGATGCATCTGAAATCGTTAAGACAATTGAAGTTGTTCAGGAGCAATTAGCGAAGATTGGTATTAAAATTGAAATTGAAGTTTACGACTGGACTACTTTCCATGATAAATTGAGGGCTGGAGTACAGCAAATGTATATTAGGTGGTGGTACTGGCCAAATGCCGATATACTTGACTGGTTCTTCCACTCAAGAATGATACCCTTCCCAAACCATTCGAGATTCAATGACACTGAATTCGATAGAATGCTTGAATATGCTATGAAGGCTCCAACATGGGAGGAGCGTGTAGCTAGATTTAAGAATTGCCATATATATGCTATACAGAAAGTAGTATGGGTTCCAATAGTATATCCAAGAATAATTGCAGCATTCTATAATTACGTGACTGGAGTGAAAATGGGGATTTGGGGTGTCGTAGATATAAAGCTGGACTGGGATATTAAGCCGGCTCCAGCGCTCTAATTGGATTGATAAACTCTTAAATATCCACCTCCATTTATTTTGAATCTTGGAGGTTAAGGGTTTTGGGAATGAGAGAATACCTAGTTAAGCGCTTCCTCATGGTCATTCCGACAACCCTGCTTGCAGTTTTCATTTCATTTTCAATACTATTATTGACTCCTGGAGATCCAGTACTGCTCCTACTTGGGCCAAAGGCTCCACCTGAAGCTTATGAGAAGCTTAGAGCTGAATTGGGATTAAATTTACCACTGCATGTTCAATATTTTAGGTTTCTATGTAAAGCTTTAACCGGTGATTTCGGTAAATCACTTTATACTCATGAACCCGTCATAACCATGATAATGGACAAGCTACCTAAAACCATTGAGCTCATGCTTGCAGGCATGCTAATTTCAATGCTCCTAGCAATTCCATTCGGAGTTATATCAGCTATTAAGCAGGGATCTATAGTTGATAGAGTTCTCACATCTTTCTCACTGCTATTCTATGCTACTCCAAGTTTCTGTATAGGATTGATTTTCATTTACTTCTTTTCAATGAAGCTTAGGATATTCCCTGTTGGTGGTAGCGGTGACATAAGGTATCTCATATTACCAGCACTAGTGCTCGGATTATCAGGCCTAGCTTTACCATCATCACTGGTTAGGAGTGGCTTAATCGATGCTTTAAGTCAAGAGTTCATTCTCTCATTGAGAGCTAGAGGTTTACCTGAGAGGACAATAGTTTACAAGCATGCTCTAAGACATGCACTAATATCTTTCATAACGCTTTTGGGATTGAACTTGGGATGGATTGTTGGTGGTTCTGTTGTAATTGAAATGGTTTTCGCTAGACCTGGAATTGGAACTCTACTTATGACTGCTATTAGGAGGAGGGATTATCCAGTAGTTCAAGGAGTAATATTCATGTTGAGCTTCTTCGTAGTTATAGGCAATTTAATTGCAGATATCCTTTATGCTCTAGTTGACCCGAGGATTAGGTATCGATGAGCTGGAGGTGGACTTGTGAACTTGATTTCAAAATCATATTATGCTTGGAGATTTCTTCAAAATTTGAAGTTAATTTGGAGCAGGAAAGATGGAAAGGCTGGAATGCTTATAACGGCTTTCATAGTTCTCATAGCAGTTGCTGCTCCAATACTATCACCTAAATCACCATATACGCAGGTTCTTGAGGATAAATTGAAGCCTCCATCACTGCAATATCCCTTCGGTACAGATCATTTAGGCAGGGATTTAATGAGCAGGATTTTCCATGGAGCTAGAGCTTCACTGATAGTTGGTGTTTTCTCAGTTCTAGTTGCTATAGTTATCGGTGTCCCCCTTGGATTAATTGCAGGTTACTACGGTGGATTAATTGATCAAGTAATAGAGGTTATAACTAGTGCTTTCTGGTCGTTTCCAACATTCCTAATAGCACTTGCATTTGCAGCTGCATTTGGACCAGGTCTTCAAAATGTTCTCATAGCAATTGGAGTTGCATGGTGGGCTGGATTCGCTAGAATTGTTCGCGGTGAAGTTTTATCGCTGCGTGAAAGGAGGTTTATTGAAGCTGTCAGGTGCCTTGGCGCTAATGACGCTCAAATAATAGTTTACCACATACTGCCAAACTGCATTAACCCACTGCTAGTATACTCGATACTTAACATTCCATCAATGATACTGATTGAAGCTTCACTCAGCTTTCTAGGTATAGGAATTCAGCCACCCCATCCAAGCTGGGGTAATATTATTGGTAGTGGTAGACCGTATCTCAGGGAGGCTCCATGGATTGTCATGTTTCCAACAGCATTTCTCGCTTTAACGCTAATTGGATTAATACTGCTTGGCGATGCAGTGAGTAATGTCTTGAACCCCAGGTTGAGGAGGAGAATGATATGAGCCAGCCATTACTCTTAGTTGAAGACTTGAAAACCTACTTCTACCTACCGGAAGGCGTTTTGAGGGCTGTTGACGGCTTAAACTTAATTGTGAATAGAAATGAGATTGTTGGAATTATAGGTGAAAGTGGTTCAGGTAAGACTGTTACAGCTCTATCAATTTTAAGGATAGTTCCACCACCCGGGAGGATTGTTGATGGAAAGATTGTTTTTGATGGAGAGAATCTGCTAGAGAAAAGTGAGGAGGAAATGATGAAAATTAGGGGCGGTAAGATCTCAATGATATTCCAAGACCCCATTTCATCGCTCGACCCATTGTATAGGGTTAAAGATCAGCTATCGGAAGTAATTAGGATGCATAGAGGTTTAACTGATGAATCGGAGATTAAAGAGGAGATCATTAGGTTGCTTTCAATGGTGAAGATACCTGACCCGGATAGGTTAATGAATGCATATCCACACGAGCTTAGTGGAGGTATGGCTCAAAGAGTAATGATTGCAATAGCACTTGCCTCAAATCCACTACTGCTGATAGCTGATGAGCCAACTAGCAATTTGGATGTAACAATTCAAGCGCAAATACTCGAGTTATTGAGGGAATTACATGAGAGGAGGGGTCTTTCAATATTAATGATATCCCATAACTTCGGGGTTATAGCTGAGTTATGTGATAAAGTCGTGGTTATGTATTGTGGCGAAGCAATTGAATCTGGAAGCTTAATTGATGTATTTGAAAATCCGGCCCATCCATACACTAAAGGCTTGCTTAGCGTGGTACCAAAGCTTCATGGTGTTTCAAAGCATTTTGAAACTATACCTGGAAGTCTACCTAACCCACTGAATCCACCATCTGGATGTAAGTTTCATCCAAGATGCCCCAAAGCCATGAACATATGCCGTAAAGTTAAGCCTCCTAGATGTAAATTGAATCGTGACCACGTAGTTTCATGTCATCTCTACACTTAGAGGAGGAAAATTTCATGTCTAAAACTGAAGCTTTGCTTGAAATAGTTGATTTAAAGAAGTACTTCTACTTGAGAAAGGGGATCTTAAGGAGAGTAATAGGTAGAATTCATGCAGTTGATGGTGTCAATCTAACTATTAGGAGAGGTGAGACACTCGGCTTAATAGGTGAAAGTGGGAGCGGTAAAACTACATTGGCAAGATGCATTTTAAGGTTGATTGAACCTGATGATGGTAAAGTAATTTTTGATGGTGAAGACATTTTGAAGCTTTCAAAGAAGGAATTTAGGCGTTTGAGGAGAAAAATGCAAATGGTATTTCAGGATCCCGCATCATCACTAGATCCAAGAATGACCGTGGAAGCTCTCGTTACTGAAGGATTAAGGTTGCATGGCTTATGTAAAGATAGAGAGGAGAGAAGGGATATTGCTTTAAAGCTACTGAAAGATGTCGGTTTAGGCGAGGAGCATTTGCATAAGTATCCTCATGAGCTAAGCGGCGGAATGAAGCAGAGAGTAGCTATTGCAAGGGCACTGGCATTGCAACCGGAATTCCTAGTTCTAGATGAACCAACATCAGCTCTTGATGTATCAGTTCAAGCAAAAATACTGAATCTACTCATAAACTTGCAGAAAAAGTACAATTTAACCTATCTATTCATAACTCATGATATAAGTGTTGTAGCACATATGAGTGATAGAATTGCAGTAATGTATTTGGGGAAAATTGTTGAAATAGGTGAAACTAATCAAGTAATAAACAGTCCTTACCATCCATATGTTAAAGCACTACTGTCATCAATACCATCAACAGACCCTAAAATGAGGGGCAGACTGAAAGCTCCAAAAGGTGAGCCTCCAAGTCCATTAAATCCACCACCATACTGTAGATTTTATAATAGATGTCCATTAGCTAGACCAGCCTGTAAAGAGTCTGAGCCAGAGCTCAAGGAAATTGAAAATAATCATTATGTAGCATGCCATCTATACTAGCAATTTTAGACCCTTATTTAAGTATAACTCCATGTAATTACTCTTAAATTTAATTGACTAATTAAAATTGGAATGAAAATTTTACATTCTCTTCTCCATTTACCATTGGTTTCTACGAAACCATTTTATGTTAAGTTGATGCATGTTTCCTACTGGTGAATTAATTGGATAATTTAGCTGATGAAGTTAAGCAGGTTATTGAGGATGAGGTTTCTAAAGTTAATGCTAAGGTTGGTGTTGGATTTAAGGATTTGAAGTCAGGGATTGAAGTCTATTTCAATCCGGACTGGAGATTTCTGACTGCAAGTGTATTTAAAATATTTGTTTTAATAGAGCTTTACAGGCAGGTTCTTGAAGGTAAGATTGATTTGAATGATAGATATACTATTGAGGTTTACGATAAATCTCCGGGTTCAGGAGTACTTAAACTGCTTGACTGTGAGCTTAATCCAACAATTAGGGATTTAGCTAAGCTAATGATGATAATAAGCGATAATACTGCAACTGACATTTTAATTAAGATTCTTGGTAAGGATAACATTAATAGGACTGTTAGGGAAGTTTTGGGCTTAAATAATACTTTAATTGCACTCAATACTAAGGAGATAATATTTGACATGTTTGAATTGAAGAATAGGGATGCATTAATTAGTGCTTTGAGGGATTTGGGGGTTAGGATTGATGCTTCAAGCATTAATGCTTCAAATGCCCTCAAGGAGTTTTTCTATAGAGAGGTTAGCTCGCCAATTAATATTGAGTTTTTAAGGATTAAGTGTAGGTTGATGGATGGAATTGAAGCTTCGGGTCGTACATTGACGGATTATGGCTTAAATGACTATTCAACACCTAGAGATACGGTTAAAGCATTATCCATGCTCTATAACAAGGAGATATTGACTCCTGAGCTTTGTAATGAAATTATTTCAATAATGGCCTACTGCCAGACGGGTGAGAGGAGGTTGAAGAGATATTTGCCTAGAAATGTTATTGTGGCCCATAAAACTGGAACGGTACCTGGAGTAGTTAATGATGTTGGAATAATATTCACGGATAAGAGGGATTATATTTTAGCGGTTTATGTAAATGAGATCAGTTCACCAGGGGGTTCAAGTTATATTGATGTCGGTGAGGATCTGATAGCAAATATTTCGAGGAGAATATTTGAGATCATAAGTAATTATTGCTAAAATTATTGATGAAAAAGCAGTTGGTGGGTGACTTAAATTGAGAATAGCAGACTCTATAATTAACTTAGTTGGCGAGACTCCAATTATCAAGCTAAGCAGAATTACTGAAGACCTAGACTTAGAGTTGTGGTGCAAGTGCGAGTTCATGAATCCAACTGGTAGTATTAAGGATAGAATTGCCCTCTACATGATTAGGAGTGCTGAGAGGGAGGGTAGGCTTAAGCCTGGAATGAAAATAGTTGTTGCAACAACTGGTAATACTGGAATTTCATTTGCAGCCATAGGCTCAATTCTAGGCTATAGAGTTGTCATAGTAATGCCGAGGGAAATGAGTACTGAGAGAACCATGCTCATAAAGCATCTTGGAGCCGAAATAATTTATACACCTGGCGGTGAGGCGAATGCGAAGAAGGCTTTAGATTACTCTAGGAAGCTTGAAGCTGAAAATCCAAGTGAATATTGTTGCTTAGATCAGTGGAGTGATGAAGCAAACATTAGAGCTCACTATGAAACTACTGGTAGGGAAATTTTAGAGCAAATTGGCAGTGATATTGATGCATTTGTAGCTGGAGTTGGTACTGGTGGTACACTTGTTGGTGTGGGGCTCAGATTGAAGGAAGTTAATCCTGAAATTAAGGTTTATGGTGTTGAACCAGCTGAATGCCCATTCATATCTAAGGGTGTTTGGGGTAGGCATAAGATTGAGGGTATTGGCGACGGATTCATACCTAGAATAATTGAGGAATATAGAAGTATAATTGATGGATGGATACTGGTTAGTAGTCTTGAGGCGATTGAGTGGGCTAGGAGAATTGCGAGAATTGAAGGTTTATTGGTTGGTATTTCCTCTGGTGCAAATATTGCTGCTTCAATTAAATTGGCTAGAAATAGGGGGTTGAGGAGGATAGTGACTATTCTACCTGATAATGCAATGAGATACTATAGCACGGAGCTATTTAGAGATGAGCTATGAGCTCGACTGCTCTCCAACTTCAAATTCAATTCCCTTTCAAAATCTAGTAGAAGTGCCACTATTTCAGCAAGCCTCCTACCATCACTTGTTAGGGAGTAGGCTACTGGCCTAAACCTCAAGTCAAGTACTCTCCTACTTATTAGTCTAAATTTGAGGAGCTGCTTTAATGCTCTATTAGTAGTTGATGGTTGCCCAACTAGTTCGACCAGCTGTGAAAAAGTCATTTCCTGCTTACTCAGTAGTGCCAATAGTATTTTTGATGTTCCTTTTAGTGCAAGAAGATTAAATATCTTCAATTCCTTCACATCACATAAAAACTGTTTGTAAAGTATTTGAAATACCTAATTATATCGCCTGTAAGACATATGTACTGCTTGCAGTATCTATATATCACGTATTTCACACCTGGAGTATTTGGGATAGTATGCATTTATGTCGCTTAAAAATTTTACTTTCAATTAATTCTTAATTATGCTAGGCTAATGAGTATAAAAAAGAGGGAGAATGAAATTAATAGGTTGTTACACCTGTAAACTGGAATTTATCGATTTTAATTGCTGGTGCAACTACGCTTCCAATACCAAGCCATCTACCTGCTCCAACTCTTCTAACTTCCTTTGCTATTAGGCTTATATTTGCAAATGCCTTTAGCATGCTTTCGGTGAATCTGAGGTTCTTTACTGGATGCTTTATCTCTCCGTTTTCTATTAGCCATGTCCCATCTCTAGTCATACCAGTGAGTACTAGTTTTCTTGAGTGAACAGTTCTAACGTAATGGAATCTAGTTACTAGTAATCCGTGTTTTGTTTCTCTTATCATTTCATCTATTGATGAGTCTCCGGGCTTAATGAACATGTGGGTTGGTAGAGGTCCATAACCCGTTGCATGTCCAGTTGACTTCTTACCCTCCTTATGTGCAGTGAACGAATCGTATACTACGTTCCTTGGAACTCCATTTTCAATTAGTAATACTCTCTTTTTAGGTACTCCTTCAACGTCAAATGGGAATGCCATTCCCTTTAGGTCTAAACCGTCATCCCATAGGGTAAATTTATCGCTGAATGCCTGCTTATCCTTTAGATCCAGCATGAAGCTTATTCCATCCTGTACTGCTTGAGCATTTAATCCATTCATGGCTGTATAAGTCATTGCAGTTGTCACTGCATATGGCTCCAATATGACTTCGTATTCTCCTGGCTCAATGCTCTTAGCCCATAAACTCTTAACTGATCTCTCAGCTGCTTCTCTACCGATTTTTCTTGGATCAATTTCCTTTATCTTCCTAGATATGTCTGCTGCATATCCAAATCCCTCCACTCCATCGTCTTCTGATATTACGTTTGTGTTTACTGAAGCTGTAGTAGCTTTTGCATATGCCTTTATTCCGAGGGAATTTACTACGGTTACTTCAATTGTTGATGTTGAGAAGGCTCCTGCCACACTCTTAACTTTAGGTGAATATGCGTGTGCCTCGCTAATTAATTCCTTGACCATTTCAGCTCTAGTCTTGGGTGTGCATTCGGCTGTTCCAACATCATATAACTCCTCAATTTCTGGTACTGGCTCCGGCTCGGGAAGACTTTTGAATTCAGGATTTTCCTCTTGTATTTTAGCTAGCTTTATTCCGCGTTCAACAAGCTCCCTAATTGCATTTAAGTTTACTTCGTTTGATGCAACTCTACTTATTCTCTTCCCCAGAACTGTTCTCAATATTATTTGGGTGTTTACTTCACCCACATTCTGGTGTATGTATGAGTTTGCAAATCTAGTTAGGTAGCTATTATGATGTACTATTCTAACTTCTGCTTGTGTTGCTCCCGCCTTTAATACTTCATTAATTATCTTCTCGGCTAGTTCTAGACAGGAATTCTTTCCCATCACCATCTTCCAACCCCCACCCTCACATTTCTAAATCTAGCTGGCGCGGTTCCATGTCCAACATACATTACTTGTCCTGGTTCACCTTTGCCGCAGTTTGGTGTCCCCCACATACGCCAATACTTCTCATTGCATACTGCGTCACATGACCTCCAAAATTCTGGTGTTATGCCTGTGTAGGTTGCATTTTTAATTAGTTCCTTGAATTCGCCGTTTTCAATTAAGTAGGCTATTTGTGTTCCAAATTGGAAGTTCAATCTCTTATCATCAATGCTCCAGCTCCTATTAGTTTCGACATAAAGCCCCTTCTTAGTTTCTTGAATTAGCTCTTCAAAGTCCCAATCTCCTGGCTCCAAGTTTATATTTGTCATTCTTACAAGTGGAATTCTATTCCAGCTTGAAGCCCTGGCTGCACCAGTGCTTGATGGTAATCCCAGCTTTGCCGCGGATTCTCTATCAGTTAAGTATCCAACGAATATTCCCTTTTTCACCAAGTACACTTTTTGTGCTGGCACCCCCTCATCATCATATCCGAAGGTTCCCAATCCTCTTGGTGCAGTTGCATCTGCAACCAAGTTTACTACTTCACTTCCATATCTGAACTTCCCAAGTTTATCTGGTGTTAGGAAGCTCGTTCCAGCATAGCTTGCCTCGGTTCCCAAAACTCTATCGAGCTCTGATGGGTGACCGCATGATTCATGTATTTGCAGTGCTAATTGGCTTCCACCAATTATTAAATCCGTAACCATTGACGGGCAATTTTTCGCGGTTAAAAGCTTAATTGCTTCCTCACTTATTTCCTCCGCCTTTTCAGGTAAATAGACCTCCTCAATTATTTCATATCCACCCGTATTGAAGTTTCTTCCATCAAATGACCTATCTTGAACTTCACCATATCCAACAGCTATGGCTCTTGTCGTGGCTCCACACCAAGTTATTGTTTGCTCAATATATGATCCCTCACTGCTTGCAAATACCTTGTGCTCTCTAAATATTCTCATCATTGAAGTTGCAACTTTAATTAGCTCTCCCTTACTCATAATTCTCTTATCGCATTCAGTTAGTAGCGATATCTTCTCTTCAATTGGAACTTTAAATGGATCCTTAACTACTGGAGTCTCATACTTATCTCTCACCGGCTTCACTGGAGCTAATTTAACATCCTCCTTCTTCACCATAGCACTTGCCTTAGCTATTTCAACAGCCCTCCTAGCAACCTTAACTACTTCATTTGGACTCACCTCATGGTGGCTTGCAAAGCCCCAAGCACCATCAGCTATAACTCTAACTCCAAAACCCCTACTGCTCCCAACATTTAGCTCCCTTATCCTACCATTCCTAGTTATAATTCGCTCCCATCTCTGCGTTATAATCCTAATATCAGCATACGTTGCTCCAGCCTTCAGAGCCTCTTCAATAGCCAGCTTAGCTATATCCTCCATCACCATTCATCCTCCAACAAAACTCTACAATAAATTCTACGCTGGAAAGCTTTAAGCATTGGTATGCTCATTTTGCATTTACTGTTCAAATAATTCCGGGATAATTGCTCAGTGGCTTTAATTGAACCAGCTAATTAAATTTTAATTGCTATATTCAAAGATTAAGCTAAATGCCTACCTAATTTCTTCTCTTAGAAATTTAATATATGAGATTGAAATAAATATCATTAACAAGACAATTAGAATAAACATGTTTGGTGTAGCTAAATTTAAACTTTCAATTAAAGATAGTTCTTTACTAAAAGATCTCCTAGGGAAAATACCGAATGGATCGATAACAAATTGGGGGTTAATGATAACCCTGCTCAAGGCATAGAAGTGGAAGGTTGGGGAGGTCATTAAGGTGTAAGTTAAAACTTTAATTCTACCCTCAACATCAACTTCAGGCAGAAATGAAGCTAGAGATGAAGCAACCATGTTAATCATGAATGTAAAGAAAATCCAGATACACATGGAAACTAAAAGGGAAATTGAAGATCTTCTGAAAATAATTGAAGTTAGAATACTTAGAGACATATAACATAGAATATAAATTATTGATGCGAGAAAGAATATTATTAATCTCAAAATTTCATTAAAATTGGGTGCAATTCCAATTTGAATCATAATAAATCCAATTAGAAGGGTAATGGAGGTTCCAAGGGCGAGGATTATGGTTAGTAGTCCACCTAGGATTTTACCATTTAAAATTTCATCACGGTGAACTGGACATGAAAGCAAGAGCATTAAGGAGCCACTTTCGATCTCCCTACTAATGCAGTCAAAGCCGAGGGAAATGCCAATTAATGGGCCGACAACACCAATTAGATATATGAGTGAAAGAGAGCCAGTGGTTAATAAGTCGGAGAAGGACTTCAAGTTGCCTCCATAAAACCTATTGGAAACAGTGAATGCAGATAAGATTGATAGAATACTTAGCAAGAGAAATAATATTAGAAATCTCTTACTAGCAACATTATCGGAGAACTCCTTAATAGCAATAATGGATACACTCATCTTGTTCCCCCTCCATAAATGTTAAAGAAAACCTCTTCTAATGTTGGGGTTTCGAGTTTCAGAGTTAGAATGTGAGCATTAAAATCGTTCGCCAATTTCGATAATTCTAATCTAACATCTCTTCCAGCATAAATAGTTAATTGATTATCGGTTCTAAAGACTTTATTTACGCCATTAATCGACTTGACTGCGCTGATTATTTCATCATTAATTTTAGTTAATTCAAAAACGATTTTATATCCCATCTTACTAATAAAACCGTCAATAGTATCAATGGCAATTAATTTGCCATTCATTAGAAATCCAATTCTATTGCATATCTGCCTAACTTCATGGAGCATATGGCTTGAGAGGAAAACTGTTAATCCAAGCTCTTCATTAAGCCTCTTAATTAATTCTCTAAATTTCGCTCTAGCATGTGGATCTAAGCCAGCAGTGGGCTCATCTAGGAATATTACTTTAGGCTTCTTAATTAAAACATTAGCTAAAGCCAATCTCTGCTTCATTCCTCTAGAAAATGTTTTGACGGGGGAGTTGATCCAGTCATGTAATTCAACTAGTTCTAGAGCCCATTTAATTCTATCATCAATTTCGCTATCGCTAATGCCATTTAATTTACCGAAAAACTTCAAATTCCTATACGCAGATAGATCTTCATAAAAGCTGTATCTTTCAGGTATGTAGCCTGCAATGGTTCTAATTTTCTTAGACTCCTTAGTAATATCGTAATTGGCGACCCAGCCTCTACCTCTACTTGGATTAATCAGGCCTAAAAGCATTAAAATAGTGGTGGTCTTGCCGGAGCCGTTGGGGCCAAGATAGCCAAATAGCTCCCCCTCATAAACAGTTAAATTTAAATTGTCAACAGCCTTGACCTCACGTCCATTAACTCTATAGATTTTAGTTAAGCCTTCAGTTCTAATGATGGCTTCCACTCATCTTCTCCCCCACTTCTTGAATGCGAAAATTACAATTGTGAATACAATTAGGGCCAAACCAATACCAATATAAATCCATTCAACTGGCTTCTTAACGATGACTCTAATATCCCTGGATGAAGATGAAACTTGATCTGATATGGCTTTAATAGTGATAAAGTAATCTCCAGCACTAACAATTGTTGAAACAAATAATTTCACTTTAAACTCACATGAGTCACCTGGCCTAAGCAATAATGCTTTTTTAGGCTCAACTTCAACCTCCCAGTCTATTGATGGGACATCAATGGACAAGTAGATGTTTGTAACATTAAGGGAACCGCTATTTTCAACAATAACGCTAAAACTTCTAGACCTTCCTGAAGTAATTTCAAAAACTGGAGAGGGAAATTCTGGGAAAATCAGTTTCAATCTATAACCACCATAAACATTAACGATTAGGGAAATATTGTCATAAACACTTAAGTCAGAGGAGTAAGCGAGAACATTGAATCTATACTTGCCACGCTTAACATTAATTGGAGGGATTATTTCAACAATAACATTAGAGCGGCCATTAACGGGAATGAGTAGGCCGTGAACAAGTTTACCAGAAACCATAAAGTTAACAATCCATCCAGCAGGCTTGTCAGTAACATTCAAGTATACGAGCTCATCTATAGTGCCCATATTGCTAATGGTTAATGTAAAATATGCTTTTCTGCCAGCCTCAATATCGATGACTGGATAGTCAACCATCATTCTCAATCCTCTATTAACCTCTCTCTTCTCAATAACTCTGACAATTAAGTTCAAATCCCTAAATACATAGTTAGAGGAAACTCTAAAAGTCAAATTATAATCACCGATAGAAGCATTAGTGGGAACGTTGAGGACAGCTTTAATAGAAGCGTGATCACCATTTCTCAGAGACAATAGAAATACTCTATCAGAGCCGCTAAGAAAACTAGCGCTCCAACCAGCAGGTAGATTTAAAATGCTTAAATTAAAGGTATCCATAGGACCAAAGTACTCGATATTTAAATCAAAACTAATACTGCTTCCAGCCTCAACAATTTTAGCTGGAAATCTACAGTAAATTCTCAAATCCCTAATTGGTTCCTTAACAATAATGCGGCAAGCTAAGGAGCTAATATAAGGATAATAGCTATATTCACAAATAACATTGAACTCATATTCACCAGCACGAGCATTAGCTGGAACATCAATAATTAAGCGCAAATCAACACGAGTTCCATTCATTAACCTAACCATATCAACAGCTGAGTCTCCATAAACAAACTTGAAGTTCCATTCCTCGGGTAATCCCTCAATTCCAAGCTCTAAATCAATGAAATTGCGAATACCAACATAGCTAATGCTAAAATCATAGAAAACATGCTCACCAGCAAAGCAAACTTTACTAGGTAAACTACACCATAAATCAACATCAACCACACCATAAAAACTATAGAATCCACTAAAACAGCTGAAAAATAAAACAGCAAATATGAATATAGCAGCAAGCTTCAAAGCATAGACCTCCTAAACAATCTATTTCTTAAGCCCAAAAATCTACTTAGAATGCCAAATTTATGGAGAAGAAAAAGTACGATACCCATAGTTGATAATAAAATAATTAAGCCAACGAGAATATTAATGGAGAAGTAAGGCAATTTTAAACCGCGCTCAACTGCTTTAAATCTTAAATAAATTTTATCGATAACCTGATCACTCTCAAATGGCTTCATAACATTTCCAATTTCAATAGCTCTATCGCCACCTTTACTTATAACCATTTGAGGTGGAAGTTCCGCGCGAGTAATAATAAAGTCCATATCATAGGGTTTATGCAGGAAAATGTTAATCCAAGAACCTGCCTTGGCTATTAGAGTACCTGTGAAATTAAGGATATCAAATAAATCGAAAGTATAGCTATTACCTGATTTAAACTTGTAGTAATTATTAAAGTAAAAGAGTATCTTTGCACCATAATAGAATGATCCGAATCTATTAAAGCCAAACTGGAAGTCAATTAATCTGAAGTTCCAAACATTATGACTATTGACTAAGGCCATGAAACCATCATTAAACTTAAATTTCATAAATAAATCGATAACTCTATTTAAATCAATATCATAAAAATCATACGTATAAGATATGTCATGAATCATTTCACCACTCACAGGACTGACGAATGACCTCTCATTCCTATTAATAAGCTTAAACCTACCACCAAAAAGAGATTGAAACCTCTCAGCAATTTTCAAAGCATAAGAGTCAGCTTCACAAGCAGAAATTTTAGTTAGATCATAAATAATGTTCAGCCTAGCATTTCTACTCCTCTTAATCATAAAATCTGCAATAAATAATCCCCTAGTAACATCAGAAACATCCGTAAATTCAGCAACCATAGCCCTAATAGAAATTTTCAAGCTACCATTCTGAAAAATATCAATATAAATGCTTTCAGGACCCCAATCATATTCAGTTATACGAGTAACTCTACCAATTAAAGAATTATCTGTAAATGAATACAAATAATATGGTAAATTAAAATTAATAAATATTAGAATAGAGATAAGAAAATAGATTAATTTTTTGTTTCTGTTTTCCATGTTCGTCAATTATATTTATAGAAATATCTATATATAAGCTTTCCTATCTATTAGTTAGGTAAATTTTATGAATTTTAAAGAATTAATGAAAATAATGAGAGTAATAATCGTAATTAACATTATTACATCTGCACTAAGTGTTGTTGCGTTTTCAAAAACTGATGTTCAACCACTTGGCGGTATGCAAATGGTTGGCACTTTAAACCATGGTGAGAGTTCATATGAAGATTATGGGCGATGGAAACTTGACATTCCCAGAGATTACTTCATAATTGAGATGCAATACACCCCAGGTGAAGTTAACTTAAGTATGAGAGCTAGAGATGCCAATACAGGTGATTTAATTCCAATAGACCTATATACTGATGGTTGGGGGCAGTGGTGAGTACCTACTTTCATTTCCAGCATCGCATATTGACATTTGGTACTACCCCTATCAACCTGATTACGGCCAAGTGCTATACTATGGAGAAGTATGATGGCCTGGCTAATTCTCTTATTTTTATCAATAGATTATTTATATAAAAATTAATAAATTAGTTTGTAAATCTTTTGGGATGTGATTATTCCATCCTCTCTTAGTTTCCCGTACACTTCTTTACACCATTTTTACTTTGAAATTTACTATTTCTAATCTAAATTCGTCCTCTGTTGAGCTTTGTTAATAAAGCTATTTCTTGAGAAATTGAAGATAGTATTGATTCTAATTCTACAGTGATGTTTTGGTGCTAGATCTGCTAATAGTGATGAAAATTACCTTCAAGGGTAGAGCAATTATTATACATAGTGAAGCCTAGATCTATGTTCCCCAACTTAATCGCCGGTAATTATATGAGTTCGATTTAAATGATCCATTGATAAGATAGATGCTTAAGAAGCACTTAGTAATTCATGTAATTTAATAATTAAAATTCTGTGAGAATTATTGTTCTCAACCCTGTTGGCATAGTACATAGTAATGCTTAAATACTTTCTATTAGTGTTACTATTTTCTAGAAAAGTGTTACTGAGTATGATGGGGGATGCATGTGGTTGAGTGATAGAATTGCAATTACTAAGTTGGAAGCAGTACTTATCATAGCACTTATAGTCATTGCATTAATAGCTGGATATGCATGGTACTTTAGGAAGCCAGTAGTTAAGGAGGAGGTTAAGGTTACTAGAACAATTACTATTGTTGATAGTGCTGGTAGGTATGTTGAAGTTTCATGGCCAGTTAAGAGAGTTATAGCTCTAACTAGTGACTCGGCACAAGTACTAATTGCTCTTGGAGTGAAGGATGCAATTGTTGGAATAACTAAGTATGCTGCTGGTAAGCCTTGGGCTCCAAATGTAACTGTAGTTGGAACAGCATTTAAGCCAAATATTGAAGCAATAATAGCTGTCAAACCAGACATAGTAATAACCTATGTTAGATGGCCTAAGCCGGAAGCTTTAGAAGAGAAGCTTGAGCCAATTGGAATTAAGGTTGTTCGACTCAACTTCTACAAGTTGGAAACACTTTTCAGTGAAGTTAAGCTTCTAGGATTAATCGTTAATAGAACTGAGAGAGCTGAAGAGCTAGTTAAGTATTGGAAGAGTATGGTTGATGAGATTACGAGTAGAGTCAAGGAGCTGAAGTCTGAGGAGCGCTTGAGAGTGTATTTTGAAGGATATAGAGATTATGCTGCAGCCGGCCCTGGTAGTGGATGGGATGAACTACTTAGACTTGCAGGTGGAATAAATGTTTTCGCAGATTCACCGGTAGCTTACCCGAGAATTAGTGCTGAATCGGTTATTGAGAGAAATCCGGATGTAATTTTTAAGGCTATTTCATCAGCTAAGTTTAAAGCCTATGGAGCTGAGGATCCATCGTCGCTAAGGGAGATTTGGCAATCAATAGTTTCAAGACCTGGTTGGAGTGAAATAAAGGCTGTTAAGAATAATAGAGTGTACTTAATTTGCGCTGACATGCTACATAGCTCATTTGGATTAGTAGTAGAACTAGCCTATATAGCGAAGATGCTTTACCCACAGCTATTTACGGATCTAGATCCTGTTAAGCTACATAGGCAGTACCTAGAGGATCTACTAGGTGTGGAGTATGTCGGAATATGGATTTACCCACCGCTATAGATTTAATAAAGTCAGTGTATTAGTAATGCTTGCAATTTCCATCCCCATAATATTTCTAGTTTCAATTAGTGTTGGAGTTGTACCTGTAAGTCTACTTGAAGTAGCCTTATCCGTTTTGGGATTTAATGAAGTGGATCCGATAGCTTTCACTGTTATATTCAATATTAGAGTTCCGAGAGCATTAATGGCATTGATTTCAGGTTCAGTACTGGCTGTTTCTGGTGCTACACTTCAGGGGGTTCTCAGAAATCCGCTTGTAAGTCCATTCACTTTGGGGGTGAGCTCAGGTGCATCATTTGGAGCAGCATTAGCAATTGTTTTAGGTGTTGGATTAATTGGTTCAAGCTCGTATATCGTGATGTTTAATGCGTTCATATTTGCCTTAATTGCATGCTTTACAGCTCTACTCATAGCTAGATTGAAAGGTGCTACCTCTGAATCAGTCATACTTGCTGGAATAGCTATGATGTACATTTTCTCGGCTGCAATAACGCTTCTCCAGTATATTGCTCGGGAGTGGGAGTTGAAGGCGCTAGTTCACTGGATGATGGGTGACCTCGCCTTAGCTAACTGGAGGAGAGCTTACTTAATAGCTCCATCAATACTCGTGTGCATACCATTACTCAAGTATGCTTGGGACTTGAACGCTCTAATGCTTGGAGAGGAAACAGCTAAGAGCTTAGGTGTAAATCCCGAATCTACTAGGCTAATTTGTGCATCTCTATCTGCACTTGCTGTAGCAATAGTTGTCTGTATGACTGGCCCAATAGGTTTCATAGGGTTAGTTTCACCGCACATGGCGAGATACTTGGTTGGCGCGGACTACAGGTACTCCATGATAGCTTCAATACTGATTGGAGCACTTCTCCTCACAACTGCCGACACTATTGCTAGAATCATAATTGCACCTATAGAGCTTCCAGTTGGAGTAGTAACTGCTTTCCTAGGTGTACCGCTCTTCGTGCATTTACTGCTAAAGGCGAGGCGAGAAATATGGCGGTGAAAATTGCAGTTAAGGGTGTATCTGCCTGGTATGATAGTATTAAGGCACTTGACGGAGTTACTTTAGAGTTGAAGGAGGGGGAGGTAGCATCCCTTATTGGACCTAATGGAGCTGGCAAGACAACTCTCCTAAGATGTGTATGTAATATTTTGAAGCCTAAAATTGGAGCGGTAATGATTGACGGAGTTGAAGTGGATGAGCTTACTTCAAGAGAGCTAGCAATGAAGATAGGCTATGTACCTCAAGTTCAGCCATCGCATTTACCACTAACAGTATTGGAAGTCGTTGTTTTAGGTAGGAAACCATATGTGAACTGGAGTTTAAGCAATCGTGACTTTGAAGTTGCATGGAGAGTTCTCAAAATGGTTAATGCAGAACACTTAGCTAACAGGTATTTCGATGAGCTGAGTGGCGGTGAGAGGCAGAAGGTTTTCATTGCTAGGGCTTTAGCTCAAGAACCTGAAGTCTTACTACTAGATGAACCTACTAGCAACTTAGATTTAAAGCATCAACTAGAAATTTTAAGCATAATTAGAAGTTTAGCTAAAGAGAGGAACCTAACTGTCTTAATGGCAATGCACGACCTCAACCTTGCATGTAGATTCTCAGACGTACTAGTCATGCTATGTAATGGGAGAATTTACGCAGTTGGCTCTCCAAGTGAAGTGATTACTCCAGACAATATTAGGAAGGTGTATGGCGTTGAAGCTAAAATTTTGAAGACTCCTCACTTAACCATTGTACCTTTAGAGGTGATTTCATGACTAAGCTCTCATTCATAATTGGTTATGGTGCTCTCACCCTACCAACATTACTAAATATTTTAGCTAAGGAGTCGAGGGAGCATGGATTTGAGTATGTTGCTGTCCGTGATATATTGTCGGTTGACCGCGTAGATTTCATTAAGAGTTCAGATGCAATATTTCTGTACTCACATAAGCTTCCAAGTGAAGTTGAAAATGCAATTAAAGAGTGTAAAGCGAAAATTGTATTATCACTTTCAGATGCATACTCCCATTTATTGAGAGTTGATTCAAGCACGTATGTGAAAGCAGTTCAATATTATAAGATTGGTGGAGAGCGAAATCTGAGAAGCTTAGTTCACTTACTCCTGAGGAGACTGGGATTTGATGTTGAAGTGGAGGAGGTAGTTGAAGTTCCTTGGCACGGAATACTCCATCCAAGATATGGCTCCTACAGTTCACTAGATCAGTACATGAAGAGCTATCCTCACGCAAATAGACCGCTAGTTGGCGTGCTATTTTACAGGAGTCATGCTATCTATGGGAGATTGGAGTACGTTAAAGCCTTAATTGATGAGCTTGAAGGCATGAATTTAGGTGTAATTCCAGTTTACACCTATGGATTTAGGGATCCCATACTCAATACTCCAACAGCTGAGGAGAGTATTCGAGAATTCTTCTTTGAAAAAGGTAATTCCGTAATTGAAGCTCTAATTAATTTAACTTCATTCTTCCTACTAGATCACGGCAAGTGGAGTGAACATAAATCCAAGAGGTTTAACTTAACTTCAGGAGTTAAATTGCTTAAGAAGCTTGATGTCCCAATAATTACTCCAATAATCTCGTTTAGTCAGAGTGTTGATGAGTGGTTGAAGGATGAGAGAGGAGTTGACTACCTATCTCAAGTGTATAGAGTCATTATGCCTGAAGTTGATGGATTAATTGAACCAATATTTCTTGCTGGCTCTAAAGCGACAGCTGAAGGAACTAAGGTTTATGAGCTATTTAATGAGCACGTGAAGTACATTGCTAGGAGGGTTAGGAAGTGGATTGAGCTTAGACGTAAAAATCCACGTGACCGCAAAGTAGCGATCATCCTCATGAATCCTCCATGTAAGAATCTTGAAGCAACAATTGGAGTTGGATTTGGATTAGATGTACCTGAGAGTGTGGTTAGATTTCTACATAAATTGAGAGATTGCGGTTATCATGTTGGCGATTACCTACCTAGGGATGGTGATGAACTAATTAAGGTGTTCCTTGATAGGAAGGCGATTAGCGAGTTTAGATGGACTTCAGTTGAAGAGATAGTTGAGCGAGGTGGTGCAGTAGATTTCGTTGATTCTGAAACCTACATGAAGTGGTTTAATGAATTACCCGAGCCAGTTAGAAGTAAAATGATTAGTGATTGGGGGCATCCATTAGATGTTTTAAGTGGTAAAGTGTCGAAGGAGCTTGTCGGCATGGTTTACAATGGTAAGTTCGTCATTCCAGGAATACTCTTCGGCAACGTTTTCATAACTACTCAACCTAAATTTGGCTGTGCTGGGCCAGCATGTGACGGTAGAGTTTGCAAGATACTTCACGACCCCACAATTACGCCTCCACACCAATGGCTTGCAGTGTACAGGTGGATTACGAGGATTTTCAAGGCCGACGTGATCATTCACTTCGGTACTCACGGTTACTTAGAGTTCAGACCCGGTAAGGGTGTCGGATTATCGCCTCAATGCTGGCCCGAAATATCTGTTGATGATGTACCCCACCTATATGTCTACGTTGTTTCAAACCCTATGGAAGGTGTTATTGCGAAGAGGAGGAGTTACGCAGTGATAGTAGATCACATGTATCCTCCAATGATGATGGCTGATGTACTTGAAGAACTCGACTCCCTACTAGCACAGTACATGCATGCAGAGGGAATGGGTGATCATGCTAGAGCTAAAGTGGTACTAGAAGATTTAGTTAAGAAAGCTAAGAAGTATAGCATTCCAGTTGACGAGAGCTCTCCAAGCAAAATAGTTGAGAGTATTCATAGGTACATAACTGCCATTAGAAGCACTCAAGTTGAGTCTGGTTTACACATATTGGGGAGTCCTCCAAGAGATTTAGGTAGGCTAGCTGAGTACATTGCAACTGCAATGGCAACTGACACGCACGAATTTTCCTCATTGAAGAGAGTTTTAGCTGAGTACTTGAACTTAAACTACGACGAGTTAAAGTTGAAGCCGCATGAATTTAATAGGTTAGGGCTAACTAATTTGGAGGTAATGAATTTACTGCATAAATTGGCAGTAAACACTCTTAAAAAGCTCCTTGAGCTTGAGGTTTCTCCTTCAACTCTCAATTTCCAGCTCCTTAGGAAAGTAATCGACTCTGAACTTCAAAAGTTGCTGGGAAGTGAAATTCATGGATGAGAATACTAGGCTAGTTGAAGTTTTCAGAAGAGCTCTGGAGTTAGCTGAGAAAATTGAGAAATGTAGTAGGGAGCTTGACATGCTAATTTTAGCAATTGAAGGTAGATACGTCGAGCCAGGTCCATCAGGTTCAATTACTAGAGGTAAGTTTGATATCCTACCTACTGGTAGGAACTTCTATGCAGTTGACCCTACAATTCTACCTACCCCTGCAGCATGGAGAGTTGGTGTTAAAGCTGCAGAGAAGCTCTTGAAATACTACTATGAGAGGAATGGTAGATATCCCGAGAGTGTTGGTCACTGGCTTATCAGCATCGATGGCTATAAAGCTGATGGAGAGCAGCTCGCACAAATACTGTACTTGCTTGGAGTTAAACCCGTCTGGAGTTTGAATGGAGCTGTTAAAGATTTAGAGGTCATACCTCTCGATAAGCTTAGTAGACCTAGAATAGATGTTGTAGTTAGAATTAGTGGTTTAGTTAGAGATACACTGCCAAATTACATCCACCTAATTGATAGTGCAGTATCGAAAGTTGTAGCACTCAATGAACCTCCAGAACTAAACTACGTTAAGAAGCACTACTTAGAGTACGTAGATAAGCTTAGGAGCATGGGTATTGATAGTAGTGAAGCTGCTAAATGTAGAGTTTGGTGTAGTCCACCTGGAACTTACGGTGCTGGAGTGAGTTACGCAGTTGAAGCTTCAGCTTGGAAAACTAGTGAGGATTTAGCTAAGATCTGGGCTCAGTGGACTTGCTACATGTACACTAGAAGTGTTCATGGAAAGCCCTGCCCAGAGGCTTTAATGATGAATTTAGCCAATGTGGATTTGATTACTAGGCATCATGCAACGGATGAACATGACTTACTAAATTGCTGCAGCTACTTTTCATATCAAGGCGGCTTCTTCAATGCGGTGAAGAGCTTAACTGGAAAGAGTAGTGTTGAAGTAGTGGTCGTTGATACTAGGGATGTCAGTTCAATTGAAGTTAGAGATGCTAAAACTGAAATTGAGAGAATTGTTAGAGCTAAAATACTCAATCCGGCATGGATTTCGGAGATGAAGAAGCATGGATATAGGGGTGCAAGTGAATTCTCAAAGAAAATACTCCACCTCTATGGTTGGTCTGCAACTACTGGGTTGGTGGATGACTGGGTGTTTGATGAAATAGCTAAGACCTATGTTTTAAATGATGATATGAGGAGGTGGTTTGAGGAAAAGAATATTTATGCTCTAGAGGAAATTGTGAGGAGATTAATTGAAGCTGCAGAGAGGAAGTTATGGAAGCCAAGTAGAGAGCTACTCGAGAAGTTGAGAGAGATCTATGCTGAGATAGAGGGTATTTTGGAGGAGAAAATTACTTGTATAAGTAGTATTCAGGGTAGCAGTGTTACTTGGTACTCTCCTGAGGAAGTTGAAGAGTGGAAGAAGAAGATGGTTGATGTATCTGAAGCTTGGAGTAAAATTAGGAGGGAGCTTGGGGGAAGTTAATTGAGTACAATTGATAGGAAGATTGTGTTCCCCTTCACTGCCATCGTCGGCCGGGAGAAAGCCAAGCTAGCTCTCCTCTGCTGTGCAGTTGATCCAACGATTGGTGGAGTACTATTGAGTGGTGAAAAGGGTACTGGTAAATCAACGTTAGTTCGAGCTCTCTCCCAAGTACTACCTGAAATTGAAGTAGTAGATGGATGTCCCTTCAACTGCAATCCACATAATCCACTCGAAATGTGCGATTCATGCTACTCTAAATTAATGAGCGGAGTCAAGCTGAAAGTTGTTAAGAGGAAGATGAAGGTTGTAGATTTACCATTGAGCATTACCGTGGATAGATTAATTGGAACTATTGATATTAAGAGGGCGATTAAGGAGGGTATAAGGACTCTCCAACCGGGTTTACTAGCTGAGGCGAATAGAAACATTCTATACATAGATGAAGTTAATCTGCTCGACGATTATGTTGCCGATGTACTGCTTGATGCGGCTGCCATGGGATGGAATATAATTGAGCGCGAAGGCATATCATTCAGGCACCCGGCAAGATTCATTTTGGTTGGAAGCATGAATCCTGAAGAAGGTGAACTGAGACCACAACTTCTGGATAGATTTGGTCTCTACGTTAAAATTGAGGCATTAAATAACCCTGAAGATAGAGTTGAGATAGTTAGGAGAGTTGAAGAATTTCATGCAGACCCAATTTCATTTTACAAGAAGTTTGAATTGAAAGAGGAAGAGTTGAGGAAGTCAATTATTAGAGCTAAGGAGTTAGTGAGAAGAGTTGAGATAGATGATGACTTACTGAAGCTCCTCATTGAAACCGTGATCAAGCTTAATATTAGAACTCATAGAGCTGAAATAGTTACAGTTAAAACAGCCAAGGCAATTGCAGCCTTAAATGGTAGATTGAAGGTTAACTTAGATGATTTAAAGAAGGCAATGGAGCTAGCTCTACCTCACAGATTAAAGTCAAAGCCACTTCAACAAGTACAGCAAGCACTTAGTAAGCAAATTTCAAAGCTAATTGGTGGATCAAGTAAGTTGAGTACCATGAAGAGTGAATCTGCTCAGCAGAGAAGTGAGAAGCCAACTAACTCAAATTTTAAATGGAACTTTGAAGGTGATAAGGAGAGGGTGTTTGAAGCATTAAACGTTACCCTTCCCCTCTTAAATTACAAATTGAAGTCACCTAAAGCAGAGTTAACTGGTTTGAGAGGTTCCAGAAGGTATCGGGTGACGGTTATTGGTTATCCTCAAGGTCACCCAGTTACATACGCTTTGCCATTTAGGGATGAGCATTTAATTGATGTGGATGTAAATGCGACAATAAATGCTGCAGCTATAAGGTTAAGAAGACTTCCTATTGAGGTTGATGAGCAAGATTTGAGAGTTAAAGTTAGGAAGCATAGAGCACCTAAACTCTCAGTCATACTGTTAGATTCAAGTGGTAGTATGGGTGTTATGAGGAGGATGAGTATAGCTAAAGGGATAGCACAAAAGCTTATTGAGCAATCTTACATTAACAGGGACTACGTGGCTTTAATAGCATTTAGAGGTAAGTGTGCAGAATTAGTGGTTCCGCCTACGAGGAACTATTTAGAGCTAATTAACGCTATAAGTAAGCTTCCAACTGGAGGTAGAACACCATTACCATCAGCACTACAGCTACTAATTCAGCTAGTTAGAAGCTTCAAGTTGAAGAACAGAAGTGCAGTAGTTAAGGGAATACTGATAACTGATGGTAAAGCTAATGTTCCACTACGCAAAGCGGTTAGAAGTGATATCGAGGAGTTATCAATTGAGTTAGCTAGGAGAGGTATTGAACTTGAAATTCACGATACAAGACCTCCTACAACACTAGAGCTTTCACCTTCATATATTGAGTTAATAGCTGAATTAACCAATGCCAAGATTTACCACTACCATTAGAGCTGGTGGAGCATTAAATTTTAAGTTTAAACTGTCAATACCGCCTTAATGATGAAAGTGTCGAAATTCCTAGTACTACTCATGATTGCTCTCTATGCCGCGGGCTTCTATAACTTGATCGCTTATGCAGTTTACGTTGGCTCGAAAACTGTAGTTTTAGCTGAAGAAATGGGTTATAGTAAGGTTCAAGTAATATTTAATCTATCCAGTGAAGTTGGCTCCATAATAATTCACTATAGAGTGAGAGTTAAACCCACTACTCACGTATTTAATTGGCGCGTCAAACTCACCTTCACAATAGTGGATTCTAAGCATAGAGTTGCTTGGAGACAGAACGTGGATAGGCATTCTTCTTCACCTACATCCAAAAATGTTAGTGGCATTTTAGCATTGGAAGTTGAAAGTTTAGCTGGTGCTCAACCAATTAAAGTTGTTGGTTTAGTCGAGAATGTTGCTTGGGCTGAGCTTGAGAGCCTTGAAGTTCAAGTCAGATATTCACCGCTGAGAGCAGGAGCATACTCCACGGTAATACTAATTATTGGAGTTCCAACTGCATGCATAGCACCTCCACTCATAACTTTAGCAGTGTATAAGTTCCTTGAGAGGATTGGTTTAAAGCGTACTAGTGAAATTTCAATTTTAAACTCCGTTACTGCGATAATAGTTTTCACATTAGCGTACCTAGTACTCTGGTTCTCTATGTACAGCTTCTTCGGAGGTATACTTAGTTTTGAAGACTATTTGAACATCTTACTTCAGCTAATTCAGAGCATCTAATTAGAGGGGCATTTGGAGATTTTACTTTTGAGTTAACTTCTTAACTTCATCTACTAACCTGTCAATTTCCTCCTCAGTATTGTAGAAGTGTGGTGAAACTCTCAATCCACCTCCTCTAAATGATGTAACAATTCTTTTTTCCTTTAACTTCTTGCATATTTCATTTCCATTCTTAACCTTAAAGTTCACTATCCCAGATCTAATCTCATCTTCAACTGGGCTTTGAAGTTCAAATCCTAAATTCACAATTCTATCCATGAGGTACCTAGTTAACTTCAAAATTCTCTGCTCAATATTCTTAATTCCAACTTCAAGTATCATTTCTATTGCTGCTTGGGCGCCTATAAAGCTGAAGTGGCTCATTGTTCCTAATTCATATTTTCTTGCATCTTTCCTCCATTCAATTTCATAGATGTTGAATGTTAATGGGTCTTCTTGATACTTTACACTGGCCCATCCAACGAATGTTGGTGTCAATTCTTCTATTAACTCTTTTTTGACGTAGAGGTAGCCTGCACCTGTTGGTCCTAGGAGCCACTTATAGGTTCCGCATGCTAGGAAGTCTATATCCATTTCCTTTACATTAACATTAATTTGCCCTGCGGATTGAATTGCATCTACTACTAAGTATGCTCCATGCTTATGGGCTAGTTCAGCTAGTTCTTTGAGGTTGTGTCTAAATCCATTGATCCACTCGACATGGCTTACGGCTACTACAACTGTATTATCATCAATTGCTTTTCGGTATTCTTCGATGGGTATTACTCCATCCACATTCTTAACGAACCTTACTTCTACGCCTCTCTCCCTAAGCTTTATCCATGGATATGTGTTTGAGGGGTATTCCATGTCGTTGATCACTACATTTGATCCGGGCTTATAGGTGAGCATTGTGGAGATTATGTTCAGTCCTTCAGAGGTATTGGTTACTAGGGCTATTTCATCTACATCTGCATTAATTAGCTTGGCGAATGCCTTTTTAGTATCTCTCACATTAAATGAGTATTCTCCAGTTTCCATTAAGCTTCTTAAACACTTTTCCACTGCTCTATGAACTCTTAGTGATGCTGGGGAATGAGCTGCATGATTTAGGTAAACATAGTTCTTGGTTATTGGGAATTCATCTCTATACCGCTCTATATTCAAGGTTTTCACCACTGGTTAAGTATTTGTTTACTAGTTTAAAGCATATTTCCTGTAAAAGAAGGTTCCCTTACTGCTTTTCAATATTAATTCGTTATATTGTGACTTGCTCTTCTCAATTCTTCCAATCACATATGCCTTTACATCATATTTCTCTGATATGCTGATAATTTCATCGATATGGCTTTTATCAACTATTAATTCGAATCCTATGCCCATATTGAATACTTCATACATTTCCCTCCAATCAACTTCACCTTCACGCTGTATAATTTTGAATATGGGATTTGGCTCAGGCAAATTGTCCTTAATATATCTCATGCCCGTTCCAAGCCTCAAAATCTTGGTCATTCCGCCTCCAGTATTATGTACCATGCCCTTTACTCCATGACCGTACTTCTCCATTATTTCCATGATTATGGGGGCATAGATTCTTGTTGGTGATAGTAGGGCTTCCCCAATAGTCATTCCAAGCTCATCTATGTAGTCATCTATTTGATACCTTCCATAGTACTTCTCCTTTGTTGTTGGCTCCGCTATTTCTGGATACTTAATGTAGTACTCTTTGCTTAGTAATGCGTGTCTAGCTAGAGTTAATCCATTACACATTATACCGCTATTTTCATGTTTCTCAAGCTTCGACTTCCCTCCACTACTCAATCCTATTATGATGTCTCCTTCACTTATTTCCTCACCAGTAACTGCCTTAGATAAATTGACTTCAGCTAGGACTGCTCCAACAATATCAATTGTCCTCAGCTGGTCAGGTAGATCAGCTGTTTCGCCTCCAGCAAGAATTACTGGGCACTTATTGTTTCTGAGTAGCTCTAAGACTTCCCTGAAACCTCTACTTATTTCGCGTAGAACTTCTATTCGAGGTAGTCTTAGGGGGTTGAGCGCTATGTAATCTGCAAATAGCTTTGGTTTTGCTCCAACAGTTATGACATCGTCGATGTTCATTGCAATTATGTCTTGAACTAACCCCTTAAACCATTTTACTTCCCCTGTCTCCTTATAATAAATATATGATACTATTGGCTTGCTCCCTGCACCATCAATGTGAAGTACAAATCCCCTATTGCTTTCAGGATCTCCTATTATGCTTGCAAATGCATGCGGGTATATTTCTCCTATAAGCTCCTTGAATAATTCAACTCCAGATTTATGGACATCCACACCCAACTCTAAGTATTTACGTTTACTCTTCATACCCATATCATCTTGGCACCTCAAACTATTTAACATATATTTAATCCATGTTTGAAGGGCTACTAGATATGCCTCTCGTCTCAGTGGTAATTGGTAGTATGAGTGATAGGGAGTTGGGCGATAAAATATGTGATGTTTTGAGGAAGTTTGGCGTTGAAGTAGAATATAGGGTAATTTCTGCTCATAGAACTCCGGATAAACTTGAAGAGTACATTAGGGAATCTAGAGCTGAGGTTTTCATAGCCGTTGCCGGTCTCTCAGCTGCACTGCCTGGATTCATAGCTTCAAGAACTCTCAAACCTGTTATCGGTGTTCCTAGAAGCGTAAAAATTGGTGGTTTAGATGCTCTGCTTTCAATAGTTCAAATGCCTCCCGGCATACCTGTTGCATGCGTTGGTATTGATAATGGGGAGAATGCAGCATTACTTGCAGTATCCATACTCTCACTTAAGTATCCTGAGCTCAAGGAGAAATTGGCTAAGTATAGGGAGGAGAAGGCTAAGAGAAGTTTTGAAGTAATTGCTTAACTATAGAATTTCTTCATTAATGTAGCTTACCATGGACTTGAATATTAGCCATCCATCAGCATAAATTGATTCATTTGCCGTCGAAGTATAGTCTGGTAGTTGCCAAGCATATGTAGCTCTTTCTGGATGGGGCATTAAGCCCATTATATTTCCCTCTAAATTGCATATTGCCGCAATGTCGTGCTGAGATCCATTTGGATTAAATGGATATTCTCCATTTGCTGGTTCGCCGCTTGGTTTGGCATATATGAACACTATTTGATCATTAGACTTAAGCTTATCTAGGTAATCTTCGCTTTTGAGTGTGAAGCGGCCTTCACCATGTGCTACTGGCATTCTTAAGATTGCTCCTTCTGGAATTTCCTTGGTGAAGATGCATTTACCCATATTTATATGCTTCAAGTAAATCCATCTGGCTTCAAATTTTGCTGATATGTTTGGAGCTAGTGCTGCTTGAGGTTCATCGTAGCTCCATCCTGGGAGGAGCCCGAGTTCAACTAGTACTTGAAAACCATTACATATCCCTAATACTGGTCTTCTACTTTTAGCGTAATCTAACATTTTCTCCCATAAATGTGCCTTCAGCTTTTTAGCCCAAATTGCCCCTGCCCTAACTCTATCTCCATATGAGAACCCTCCGGGAAATACCATTCCATGATAGTCGAATATGTCGATTTCCCCAAGCACTATCTTCTTAACATGCACTATCTCTACTTCAGCTCCAGCCTCTCTAAGTGCCCTCGCAGTTTCTTCATCGCAATTTGTTCCTGGCGCCCTCATCACTATAATCTTCGCCTTCAAGTCAAGCCACCTTTCCAAGCCTTTCTCATTTCAGTTAGACTTAGATCTATGATTTTGGATCCCTTTAATCCATAAATTATCAATCTACTTCTACTCGTAACTTCACCTATTTTCGAGTATGCGCATCCTATTGATTTAGCAAGCTTTTCAAATTCACTTGTACATTCCTTCTCTACCTCTATGAGGAATCTACCATTGCTTTCAGAGAATAATATGTGATCATTCCTATCAATACCCATTTTCTTAACTTTGTTAAGCCATATTTCAGCTCCATAGTTGCTTGATAGGGCCATTTCAGCTATTGCAATTCCAAGTCCCCCATCCGATAGATCGTGGCATGAAGCTAAGTATTGCATGTCTATTGCCCTAGTAATGCATTTCATTGCCCTTTTAGATTCATTAACATATACTTTGGGAACTGAATTGCCAATGTAACCCTTAATCCTATAATATTCTGATGCTCCAAGTTCTCTGCGAGTCAATCCTATTAGATATATTGGGTTTCCAGGCCGCTTCAAGTCTAGTGAAACTGCTCTCCTAATATCTGGAATTATTCCAACTGCTGTTATCAAGAGCGTTGATAGTACTGGGCCTAGAGGTGATTCATTGTAAAGGCTATCTTTACCTGATATGAACGGTGTGTTAAATTGAACTGCAAAATCATAGCATGCCTTGGCAGCCATTAGTAATGCTCCTAATCTATCGGGCTTTTCCGGATTACCCCAAGTAAAGTTGTCTAGTATTGCAATTCTCCTACCTCCAACGGCAATATTATTTCTCAGTGCCTCGTCGATGCTTGAAGCAGCCATCCAGTATGGATCAATTCTGCTGTACCATGGTTTGAGTCCTACTGATATCACAACTCCTTTCCAAGAGCTGTCTAGTGGCTTTATTATGGCTGCATCATTTGGTCCTCCATGCACTCCATGGAGTGGCTTTAGAGCTGTGTTACCCTGAACTTCATGGTCATATGTCCTTATAACGCTCTCCTTGCTCGCAATGTTGGGTGATGCCAGCATTTTGAGGAGTTCTTCATTTAGGTCTTTCGGTTCGGGAAAAATTGGTTCTAGATATTTGACTTTCTTTATTACGGCTTTCCTAATGAGCTTGGGTGGCTTGAGTAGGAATTCTACGCTTAGATCGGCTATTAGGTGTCCTTTAAAGTAGATCTTCACTTCTCCACTTGAATTAAATCTGCCAATAATTGAGCCTTCAAGTTCCTCTTCATCTAGAATTTCGAGGACTCGCTCAACATTTTCTTTTGGTACTGCAAGTAGCATTCTCTCTTGTGATTCTGAAATCCATATTTCCCATGGAGCCATTCCTGCTTCTCTCAAATGTAGCTTATCTAAGTGTACTTCTGCTCCTCCACGCATTCGATGAGCCATTTCAGTTATGGCTACTGCTAATCCTCCTCCACCTAAATCGGTGATTCCTGAGCCTAAGTCTTCATCTCTAATTCTGAGTATTGCTCTCCTCAGCTTCTCTTCCTCTATTGGATCTGGTATTTGAACTGCTGATCTTGAAACGAGCTCTGAGTCTTCTCTTAAATCTGCTGATGCAAATGTGGCTCCATGAATTCCATCCCTACCAGTTTTATTTCCAATAACTAATATTGCATCTCCAGGTGATACTCTCCATTTATACTTTGATTTGGGTAGAACTCCAACGCAACCAACATAGACTACTACATTTCCAACATATCCCTCATCGAAGCATATGGCTCCAGCTACTGTTGGTATGCCCATATTATTGCCATAATGCCCTATTCCAGCAACTACTCCTCTGAAAATGTATTTTGGATGCTTGATGCCTGCTGGAATTTTTTCATATGGGTAGTCTAGGGGGCCGAAGCAGAGTACATCGATTAATGCAATTGGCTTAGCCCATACTCCAAGTATGTCGCGAATTACTCCTCCAACACCAGTTGCTGCTCCTCCAAACGGGTCTATTGCTGATGGATGATTGTGTGTTTCAACTTTAACTGCAATTGCATATTCATCTGTGAACTCGATTATGCCTGCGTTATCCTTTAGGAATGATATGATCCAGGGTGCATTAATGTCCAAGGTTGCCCTTTCAATATAGCTTTTAAGAATGTTTTCAGCTAAAATCCTGCCTTGCTCATCAACTATAGTTGACTTGAATGTTTTATGTCTGCAGTGCTCAGACCATAGCTGACCAAATGTCTGTAATTCTATGTCCGTTGGATTCCTGTTCTTCGATTTAAAGTAGCTCTGTATTGCTAGCATTTCATTTAGATTTAAGTTTAAGCCCATTTCAGAGCTAATTTCAATCAACTCTTTTTCCGATGCACTTAAAATGTCAATTTCATAAACTTCAAATGGTAGAGGAAGCTTTTTGAACTTCACTGCTCCTCCTCCTCAACTTTAAATGAATAATTATCC